>ENA-OOZT01000019-OOZT01000019.1-human-gut-metagenome-genome-assembly--contig:-NODE-19-length-144362-cov-5.171773_pt1 | contig 144362 bp, 119 predicted proteins | sample MGYA00241192_ERZ501407 | MGnify/ENA primary metagenome ERZ501407 (study PRJEB25962, sample SAMEA2042911) | human gut metagenome | biome: human gut; feature: human-associated habitat; material: faeces...
AGCCTTTTTCATGATTTTGACCTATTCTATGTTTTTTCTCACTTGGGTGAGGTATTCTTTCATTTTTATAGAATCTTTACGCTCGATAATATCGAGGAGAGACGATAATTGCTTCTGTATTCCCCGCACTTGGTCGGGGGTATTGGGATTGAAAAGAATTTCGGTTAGCAGATAGTCGTCTTCCGAAAGTAGCCCTCTTGCTATGTCCATATGCTTTTTGAATGTCGTGCCGGGAGCCTCTTGATGTTTCATAATCGAGGCGAACACCAGCGTCGAAGTGAATGGAACCGAGAGCGAATAAGCTATGGTTTCGTCATGCTCTTTAAAACTGTATTCGAATATATTCAATCTCAGCCGTTGGTAAATATCCTTGAAAAAGATTTTGCCCATGTGGTCGCCTTCGGTAATGATGATTGTATTTTGTGTACTTAGGTCGCTCAAATTAGCGAATGTCGGTCCGAACATAGGGTGTGTCGATACGAATGGGTGTCGAGCTTGGGCGTAAAATTCGGGTAATCCGGTCTTGACCGAAGCAATATCCGATAGGATTGTGTGAGCCGGTAAATAGGGGAGAACGGTTTGAAACGCTTCTATCGTATATTTTACGGTTGCCGCATTGATGACTAAGTCGGGAGTAAAATCTTGTATTTCTTCTGGCCGGGTCATTCGCAAGGTATTGAATGCGAATCTCAGTCGATGAGGGTCTATGTCGTATAGGGCGATTTCATGGTCGAAACTGAGTACATCGGCAAAGAAAGAGCCCATTTTTCCGGCTCCGAGAATTACTATTTTCATTGTTTTTATTTATTAATAATATCCATTTGTTGATGTACCGATTCTTCGTGAATGGCTTGCAGCACTTCTTTCATGAATTCTCCGCTCATTCCCAACTCAACAGCTTGTGCCATGCGTTTTTGTAGGATTTCGTCATAGCGGTTAGTTTGCAGCACGGGCATACTGTGCTCTTTTTTATATTGCCCGATTTCTCTGGATATGCGCATGCGTTTGGCTAACAGTTCGAGCAGTTGATTGTCGAGGTTGTCTATTTGGTGACGTAGTTCCGATAGGTTTTCTGTCGTCTGTGTGGTCTCTCGTATTACCAACATGTTGAGTATATAGTCCAGAGCGTCGGGGGTCACTTGCTGATTTTTATCACTCCATGCACAATCGGGGTCGCAATGGGATTCAACGATTAGTCCGTCGAATCCCAGATCCATCGCTTGTTGGCTCAATGGAGCTACAAGTTCGCGTTTACCGCCGATGTGGCTAGGGTCGCAAAAAATAGGAAGATTGGGGAGACGGCGACGTAGTTCGATAGGAATGTGCCATTGAGGCATATTGCGGTACAACTGTTTGTCGTAGCTGCTAAAACCCCGGTGTATGACTGCCAGTCGGTGGAGACCGGCGTTATAAATGCGTTCGACAGCTCCTATCCATAGTTCTAGGTCGGGATTTACCGGATTCTTGATGAGTACCGGAATGTCTACACCTTTCAGCGCGTTGGCTATTTCTTGAACCGCAAAGGGATTGGCGGTCGTGCGTGCTCCGATCCATAAAATGTCGATACCATGTTTTAATGCTTCGAATACGTGCCGTTCAGTGGCAACCTCTGTTGCCGTGTACATACCGGTTTCTTCTTTGACGCGTTTTAACCAAGCAAGGCCTTCTACGCCTATACCTTCGAATCCACCCGGTTTGGTACGAGGCTTCCATATACCTGCACGAAATATTTTAATGCCGCGCTCGGCGAGGCTTTTCGCTGTGGTCATTACTTGCTCTTCGGTTTCGGCGCTACATGGGCCGGCTATGATAATAGGGCGTTTAGAGTCTATTCCGGGAAGTAAAATTGATTGTAAATCTTCCATAATGGTATTGTTATTTATTTGATTTGATTTTTTCTATACGGTGTAACGCTTCTTGCATCTTTTTTTCGGGGGCGCAAAGCGAAATGCGAATATATCTGTTCCCTCGACTTCCGAAAATGAATCCCGGAGTAATGAAGACGTGCGCGTTGTATAATATTTCGTCGGCTAACGATTCGGCATCTGTTGCACTATCGGGAATTTTTCCCCATACGAACAATCCTGCTTGTGAAGGATCATAACTGCAACCGAGAGCTTTCATGATTTTTTCTGCGATATCACGTCGGTTACGGTACACTTCGTTTAATTGGTCATACCACTCTTGACCGCATGACAATGCTTTTGTCGCAGCCATTTGTAGCGGGCGGAACATTCCTGAATCGATATTACTTTTCACTTTCAAAATCCATTCGATAAATTGAGGGTTGGAAGCAAGCATACCGATTCGCCAGCCGGACATGTTGTGAGATTTGCTTAAAGAATTCATTTCGATACAAATGTTCTTAGACCCGGGGACAGCTAGTATACTCATCGGATTGTCGTTGAGAATGAAACTGTACGGGTTGTCGTTCACGATGATTATGTTGTGACGCTTCCCGAAATCCACCAGCTTGGTAAACAATTCCATAGATGCTTTGGCTCCCGTAGGCATATTGGGATAGTTGACCCACATTAACTTTATACGATCGAGCGGTAACGACTCTAATTGCTTGAAGTCGGGTTGCCAATGGTTATTTTCGTCGAGGTCGTAGGTGAAAATTTCGGCTTCGGCCAGTCGGCTGACGGAACTGTATGTGGGGTATCCCGGATTGGGAACCAATACCCCGTCTCCGGCATTGAGAAATGCCAAACTGATGTGCAATATACCTTCTTTGGACCCTATAAGGGGTTGTATTTCTTTTTGAGGATCGAGTGTTACATTGTACCATCTGTTATACCAATCGGCGAAGGCTCGGCGTAGTTCGGGTATGCCTATGTAAGGTTGGTATCCGTGAACATCAGATTTCCGGCTCTCCGTACACAGGGTTTCAATCGTTTCGGGGTGGGGCGGCCTGTCAGGCCCGCCTATGCCCAGACTGATAATATCCAAACCGCGGGCATTTAGTTCGGCAATTTCTTTCAACTTTTTTGAGAAGTAGTATTCGCTTATGTTATTTACCCGATTAGCGGGTCTGATATTAAAGGGGTTGATTGAATTCTGCATATTCTCCAAGTATTTTAAAGTCTTTTGTTAGAGGTCTTATTGCTTCGAGGGATTGTTTGTATCGAGTAAAATTATCGAATGTAAGGTCTATATAAAATCGGTATTCCCATTCTTTCCCGATAATGGGCATGGATTGTATTTTGGATAAGTTGATATCATAGAAAGAAAGTATGGTGAGTACTTTTGATAAACTGCCTTGTGTATGTGGTAAACTGAAAACAAGTGAAGCTTTGTTTATGCGTTTGCCTGCTATTAAAATTTCACGGTGAAAAGGATCGGCAAGAATTAGAAAACGAGTGAAATTTCGTTTATTGGTTTCGATACCTTCTGCCAAGATATTCATGTTATAGATTTCGGCAGCCAGTTTACCGCAAATGGCAGCATGGCCCGAAAGATGACGGTGTGAAATTTCTTGGGCACTACCGGCCGTATCGTCTTTTTCTACGACTTTCATTTTAGGGTGAGCTTGTAAAAAATCACCGCATTGCATTAATGCCATGGGGTGAGAGTTTACTTCGAGGATATCGTCCATAGTTTCTCCCGGTAGTGCGGCCAGTACGTGAGAAATACGTAATTTATATTCTCCTATGATACTTAATTCACTTTTTCGTAATAGTTCGTGATTCTGTAAAATGCTGCCTGCAATGGTGTTTTCAATGGCAATGATACCCAATAAAGAACGGTCGTTATTCATGCGGTCGAACATTTCGGGAAATGTCGAGCAGGGAACCGTTTCTATTTCTTCTTCCCCGAAATAAGATCGGGCGGCGGCCTCGTGGTAGCAACCGGCTATGCCTTGTATGGTGATTTTTTTATTCATAAGCAAGATAAATAAAAAATCCCGTTCGTATTGAACGGGATTTTATCATAAGTTTCTTAATTGTTTTCTATTTCTTTTTTTTTGCATAAAACCCCGTTTCTATTTTTCTCCAAAATAAAAATAAAAGTAAAAGTAATATGCAAAATCAAAATTCTTCATTGCCTGTCAAATATGAGTTTGATGTTGCAAATGTAATGAAATCATTTTTGAATCCAAACAAATAGTTATATATTTTTGAATAAAACGAGATTTTTTTTATCGCATCGTTTTGTATATGGTATTTGAAACTTGCTTTGTATGTGACGAATAGGAGAAAATTTTGCATAACGGCGATGTCTACGGATTTTTTCGCTATCTTTGTCGTGAATGTAAAGGTAAGTTGAGCCGGGCATGACTAAATAAATTGGTTTCCATCTTCGGTTATACTATCTTTGAAGTACAAATAATTATGTATTTATGGAAACTTCGGAATTAACACTTTTTTCTGCAATGTGTGAGTCTTTTTGTACGGCAGTGGAGAAGGCTCGTGCAGAGGCGATGTCCTTGACCGATATGTATGTACAGGTGAAATACGATGAACAGTTGTTTTCGGTATTTGATGATACTGAAAGTATATTGGTGCAATCGGTAATTGATGGATTGGACGAGTGGCGAGATTCCAGTGGAGAACGTTCGGATGCTGCGATAATTGCTTTTCTGAGGAAGGTGTTGAGTCATGAAGATGTGAATCATGCTTTGCATTCGCTGGATATTATACCTCCCTTTTCTGTCGTGTTGGTAGATAATGAGATGGAGCCCGTTGCCGATTTGATTACATTGGACGATGAGAATATCTATTTGCACGATGATTTTTGGGAAAAAATGGATAAAGAGCTTGACGATTTTTTTGAACAATTGATGTCCGATACGAAATAAGGTGGGGTATTGGGGTTCAAAGGAGGCTGCTCTTGCGGAGTGGAAAGTCTTTTCACGATATAGGTAGAAAGAAAAAAATTAATAATAATTTGATTATCGAAAGATAAGCACTAATTTTGCGCTCTCAAATTTGCACGCTTTTTGTGGAAAGTTGAGAATAAATTTGTGAGTCTAATTTAATAAAATCATAAGAATGAACGTTTCGCATCAAAACACTGACAACCTGAATGCCGTGATTTCGATTGAAATTTCAAAGGCTGACTATCAGGAAAAAGTAGACAAATCTCTTCGTGCTTATGGGCAAAAAGCGAATATTCCCGGATTCAGAAAAGGGAAAGTTCCTTTTAGTATGCTCATGAAGATGTTTGGAAAATCGGTTCGAGTTGAAGAAATTAATCGTTTGGTTTCCGAGTCTCTGTACAATTATATTCGTGATAATAAGCTCAATATCTTGGGCGAGCCGATGACCGCAGAAGATATGACTGTCGATTTGGATACACAAGACGATTTCACGTTCCGTTTTGATGTGGCATTAGCCCCCGAATTGAATGTAAAGGTCGATAAAAAAATAAAAGTACCTTACTATACGATTACTGTCGATGATGACATGGTAAAACGTCAGAATGAATCCTTTTTGTCACGTTTCGGTAAACAGATTTCGGTAGATGAGTCTACCGATGAAAGAGACCTTATCAAAGGTTCGATGGTAGAAATGGTAAAAAAAGGGACTCCGGTAGAAGGGGGAATTACGGTCGAAAGTACCATCGTTTCTCCTGCATATTTCAAGAATGACAAGGAAAAAGCTAAATTTGCCGGTGTGAAGAAAGGTGACAAAGTGATGTTCAATCCTTCGAAAAGTTGTGATGCTTCGGTCGCAGAACTGGCCTCTATGTTGAATATCGATAAGGAAAAAGCTGCCAATGTGACATCGAATTTCGAGATGACAGTGACAGATATCACACATTTGCAACCTGCCGAATTGAATCAAGAATTATTTGACAATGTATTCGGTAAAGATGTTGTAAAAACAGAAGAGGAATATTTTGCTAAACTTCGTGAAATGATAGCACATCAATTGGTTCCTGAAAGCGATTATAAATTTTCGATTGATGCACGTGCTGCGATAGAAAAGGCCGTAGGTGAATTTGATTTGCCCGATGCATTTTTGAAACGTTGGTTGTTGGCTACTGATAAAAATCGTAAAGCTGAAAATATCGATGAGGATTTTGCGAAGATGGTTCCCGATTTGAAATGGCAGTTGATTAAAGAACAAATCGTAAAACAATTCGATATTCATGTCGATGATGCCGATTTGTTGGCTTTGGCAAAACGGGTAGCGGCAAGTCAGTTCGCACAATATGGTATGACAGGTGTTCCCGATGATGTTCTCGAACGTTATGCTAAGGAAATGTTATCGAGCAAAGAGTCTCGTTCGCGTCTTATTGACCAAGCTACGGAGCAGAAGATTCAAACTGCCATTAAGGAGTCTGTAACGCTTACGGCCAAAGAAGTGACGATGGATAAATTCCAGAAAATGTTTGAAGTTGCCGAGTAATAAAATCGATATAATTATCGATAGCCCCGAGACGTAATGGCTTCGGGGCTTTTCATTGTTTGAAATCTTCCAATATAGTTAATTGATGCTTGTAGTTCGGTTGATGTATTATTTTTTGTGAAGATATTGGCAAAAAAGACCGGGCTGCAGAATTTTATTTGGGGTATAATTGTTTTTATTTATATCTTTGACTAAAAATAGGGATTAAAAAAACAATCTAAAAACGATATAATTATGACTAATGATTTTAGAAAATATGCGGTAAAACATTTGGGTATGAATGGACTTGCCCTTGATCAATATGCGCAGTTTACCAGTAGCTATCTTTCCCCTTCTATTATGGAGGAGCGCCAACTGAATGTAACCCAGATGGACGTGTTTTCGCGTTTAATGATGGACCGTATAATCTTTTTGGGAACTCCTATCGATGATTATACATCGAATGTTATAGAAGCACAGTTGCTTTATCTCGATTCTGCCGACCCGGGTAAAGATATATCTATTTATTTCAATACTCCCGGAGGGTCGGTATATGCCGGGTTGGGTATCTACGATACCATGCAGTTCATAAGCAGTGATATTTCTACGATCTGTACAGGTATGGCCGCCTCGATGGGCGCTGTATTGTTGGTTGCAGGGACAAAGGGAAAACGTTTTGCTTTGAAACATTCCCGGGTTATGATACATCAACCGATGGGAGGAGCACAAGGACAAGCCTCCGATATAGAGATTACGGCAAGGGAGATACAGAAACTTAAAAAAGAACTCTATACCATTATAGCCGATCATTCGGGAAACTCGTATGAGCGTGTGGAGAAAGATTCCGATCGTGATTATTGGATGACTGCTCTTGAAGCCAAAGAATACGGTATGATTGACGACGTATTGGTAAAATCTATGAAATAATATTCTAGGAATGGCTAAGGGCGAAAAGTGTAGTTTTTGCGGAAGAGGAGAAAATGAGGTAAGATTGTTAATGCCGGGGCGTGACGGTTGCATTTGCGACGAGTGTGCCGAGCAAGCCTATCTCCTTTCCGAAGAATATTTGCATAAAAAGAAAAAAGCGAGTTCCAAATGGACCGTATCCCGAGAGGATTTACCTAAACCGGAAGAGATAAAAACATTTCTCGATCAGTATGTTATCGGGCAGGACGATGCCAAACGTTATTTGTCGGTCTCGGTCTATAACCATTATAAACGTGTTTTGCAGGTAGCCGATAATGATGATGTTGAGATTGAGAAATCGAATATTATTATGGTCGGCCCTACCGGAACCGGAAAGACCTTGTTGGCGAAGACGATTGCTCGTTTATTGAAAGTTCCGTTTACGATTGTCGATGCTACTGTCTTGACCGAGGCCGGTTATGTGGGCGAGGATATCGAAAGCATTTTGACCCGTTTGCTGCAAGTTGCCGATTATGATGTCGAGGCGGCTGAGCGAGGTATTGTGTTTATCGACGAGATCGACAAGATTGCTCGTAAAAGCGATAATCCTTCGATTACCCGTGATGTCAGCGGTGAGGGCGTACAGCAAGGTTTGTTGAAATTATTGGAGGGTTCTATCGTAAATGTTCCGCCGCAAGGCGGGCGTAAACACCCCGAGCAGAAAATGATACCAGTGAATACAAAGAATATTTTGTATATTTGTGGTGGGGCTTTCGACGGGATAGAACGCAAAATCGCCATGAGGTTGAACACCCATGTCGTAGGTTATAATGGAGGTGGTAGCAATGGTCGTATAGATCGGGAAAATCTGTTACAGTATATTGCACCCCAAGATTTGAAATCGTTTGGTCTTATTCCTGAAATTATAGGACGATTGCCCATTTTAACCTATTTGCAACCTTTGGACAAGGCCGCGCTACGGAGAATTCTGGTAGAGCCTAAGAATTCGATTATCAAACAATATATCAAACTTTTCGAAATGGACGGAGTGAAACTTTCGTTTGATGAGGACATGCTTGATTATGTTGTCGAAAAGGCCGTAGAGTTCAAGTTGGGAGCCCGAGGATTGCGCTCTATTGTCGAAACGATTATGATGGATGCTATGTATGAAACGCCTTCTTCGACAAAAAAGAAATTGCATATAACACGTAGCTATGCAGAAAAGAAGTTAGAAAAAGCAAAACTATTGGCAGTATAAGAAAAAACAGCAAGAAAAAATTTGGTAATTAAGAGGAGTTGTTTATAAATTTGTTTGACCGATAAAGGTCGGCGAATATACATAACGAGAAAGAGAGTAACCGTATGGCAAAAGAAGTAAATTTGACTGAGGAACTGAAAAGGAATTTCGGATTCGATACATTTAAGGGAAATCAGGAAGCGATTATCAGAAATTTGCTTGCCGGGAATGATACATTTGTATTGATGCCTACCGGAGGAGGGAAGTCGCTTTGTTATCAATTGCCGTCGTTGATTCTTGACGGTACTGCGATAGTTATTTCGCCTTTGATTGCATTGATGAAGAATCAGGTCGATGCTATGCGGAATTTCAGTGCCGAAGATGGTGTCGCTCATTTCATAAACTCCTCTTTGAACAAAACTGCGATAGACCAAGTGAAAACCGATATTTTATCGGGGAAAACCAAATTGTTATATGTTGCTCCTGAATCCTTGACGAAGGAAGAAAACATTGATTTTCTTAAACAGGTGAATGTGTCGTTTTATGCGGTAGATGAAGCCCATTGTATTTCGGAATGGGGACATGATTTCCGTCCTGAATATCGACGTATCCGACCTATTATTAATGAGATTGGCGTACGTCCTGTAATAGCTCTTACCGCGACTGCGACTCCGAAAGTCCAGCATGATATACAGAAGAATCTGGGCATGTTGGAAGCTACTGTATTTAAGTCGTCGTTTAATCGTCCTAATCTTTATTATGAGGTTCGCCCGAAAACAGCGAATATCGATAAAGACATTATTAAATATATAAAATCGCAGGAGGGTAAATCGGGTATAATCTATTGTTTGAGTCGAAAGAAAGTAGAAGAACTGGCAGAATTGTTGCAGGTAAACGGAATTCGTGCGTTGCCATATCATGCCGGAATGGACTCTGCGACTAGGACTCAGAATCAAGATGCATTCTTGTTGGAGAAAATAGATGTTATCGTTGCCACGATAGCCTTTGGTATGGGGATTGATAAGCCCGATGTCAGGTATGTCATACATTACGATATACCCAAAAGTCTGGAAGGCTATTATCAAGAGACGGGACGAGCCGGTCGAGATGGAGGAGAAGGTCAGTGTATAACTTTTTATATCAATAAAGATTTACAGAAACTCGAAAAATTCATGCAGGGAAAACCCATTGCCGAGCAAGAGATTGGTAAACAGCTTTTGTTAGAAACTGCTGCTTATGCCGAATCTTCTCTTTGTCGTCGCAAGATTTTACTGCATTATTTTGGAGAAGAGTATGAGGAAGATAATTGTGGAAATTGTGATAATTGCCTAAATCCTAAAAAGCAAGTGGAAGCAAAAGATCAACTTTGTGCGGTTCTTGAAACTATTATTGCACTGAAAGAAAAATTTAAAGCCGAATATGTGATAGATGTCTTGTTAGGTAAAGAAACGAGCCAAATACTTTCGTATCAACATGAAGATTTAGAGGTGTTTGGAAGCGGACAGGGTGAAGATGAGCGCACGTGGAACGCCGTCATTCGACAAGCATTGATAGCCGGCTACATAGGTAAAGATATTGAGAATTATGGACTATTGAAGGTAACGAAGGCTGGGCATGCGTTTTTGAAGAATCCGGTTTCGTTTAAGATTGTCAAAGATGTCGATTTTGACGAGGTGGAGGAAGAAGTGCCCATGAAAGGTGGAGCTTCTTGTGCGGTCGATCCCGAGTTATATTCTATTTTGAAAGATTTGCGAAAGAAAATCGCTAAACGATTGGAACTTCCTCCGTATGTGATTTTTCAAGACCCTTCATTAGAAGCTATGGCGACAACCTATCCGATTACAATTGAGGAGTTACAAAATATTCCGGGGGTAGGAGCAGGTAAAGCGAAACGTTACGGAGAAGAATTCGTTAAAGTCATCAAAGCTCATGTGGAAGAAAATGAAATTGAGCGTCCCGAAGATTTAAGGGTGCGTACGGTTGCCAATAAGTCGAAATTGAAAGTATCCATTATTCAGGCCATCGACAGGAAAATTGCACTTGATGAATTGGCCGAGTCGAAGGGCCTTGAATTTGGAGAGTTGCTCGATGAGATAGAGGCGATTGTTTATTCGGGAACGAAAATCAATATCGACTATTTCCTGCACGAGATTATGGACGACGAGCATATCGACGATATTTTTGACTACTTCAAGGAGAGTGAAAGCGATAGTCTCGAAGATGCCATTGAGGAGTTTGGTATGGAGTATAGCGAAGAAGAAATTCGTTTGATACGTATCAAGTTCCTTTCAGAGATGGGAAATTAAAAGCCGAGAAATAATAGTAAAAAAGCGACATTCCGATAATCGGTTGTCGCTTTTTTATTTTAGCTTTTGGGGTGATAAATAAATAATTTAAAAATCTTCATGTATAGATAATAGCTTGCCGAAAAATAATTATCTTTGCATGCAATAAAATTCTAATGAACCCCATTATGTCATTTGTTGCAGAAAAAGTGGTGATGGACGGATTAACTTTTGACGATGTTTTGTTAATCCCCGCTTACTCCGAAGTCCTTCCTCGTAATGTCGAGTTGTCGACGCAGTTTTCACGCAATATCCGATTAAATATTCCATTAGTTTCGGCAGCCATGGATACGGTAACCGAGGCGCAATTGGCTATTGCTATCGCTCGTGAAGGAGGAATTGGAGTCATTCATAAAAATATGAGTATCGAGGCTCAGGCCCGTCAAGTTCATGCTGTTAAACGAGCTGAGAATGGAATGATTTATGACCCTGTGACAATCAAGTGTGGGTCGACGGTGCGCGAAGCGTTGTCTATGATGAGTGAATACCATATAGGAGGGATTCCCGTAGTGGACGATAAAAATCTTTTGGTGGGTATTGTAACGAATCGGGACTTGCGTTTTGAACGCGATTTGGAAAGATTGGTAGACGAGGTAATGACCAAAGACAATTTAGTGACGACTTCACAATCCACCGATTTGCAACAGGCTGCGGATATTCTTCAAAGGCACAAGATAGAGAAGCTCCCGGTTGTCGATAAAGACGGCCATTTGGTAGGGTTGGTTACTTATAAGGATATAACGAAAGCCAAAGATAAACCGTTTGCTTGTAAAGATAAATTAGGTCGGCTGCGTGTGGCTGCGGGGGTCGGTGTTACGGCCGATTCGATGACTCGTGTGGATGCGTTGGTAGAAGCCGGAGTCGATGCTGTCGTTATAGATACGGCGCATGGACATTCTAAGGGCGTAATCGGTGTATTGAAAGATATAAAAGCAAAATATCCCGATATCGATGTCGTTGTGGGAAATATTGCGACGGGTGAAGCTGCTAAATTTTTGGTGGAAGCCGGAGCCGACGGAGTGAAAGTAGGTATAGGTCCCGGTTCCATTTGTACGACCCGGGTGATTGCCGGTGTCGGGGTTCCTCAATTATCTGCCGTTTATGACGTGGCGAAAGCATTGAAAGGAACAGGTGTGCCATTGATTGCCGATGGTGGAATTCGTTATTCGGGTGATATTGTAAAAGCATTGGCTGCTGGGGCTTACTCGGTTATGTTGGGCGGTATGCTGGCTGGTGTTGAAGAATCGCCGGGAGAAACGATCATATTCAATGGACGTAAGTATAAGTCATATCGGGGTATGGGATCTCTCGAAGCGATGGAGAAAGGTTCGAAAGACCGTTATTTCCAAGCTAATGAGACTGATACTAAAAAATTGGTTCCCGAGGGAATTGCGGCTCGTGTTCCCTTTAAAGGATCTTTATATGAAGTGGTTTATCAGATGGTCGGCGGTTTGCGTGCCGGAATGGGATATTGTGGAGCTAAGGATATAGAGGCTTTACATGATGCTAAGTTTACTCGTATTACCAATGCTGGTGTAGCCGAAAGTCACCCTCATGATGTGTCGATAACCAGCGAGGCTCCGAATTATAGTAGAGGATAACTTTTCCGATAAGGAAGGTGGATTTTTATTTTTGGGAAGAATACACTATTTTAGTGATTACGATATAATTTTCTTATATTTGAAGCGTTAAAATAGTGTATTATTTTTGTTGATAACTCGGGACTATCAAGTCTCAATAAAATGTAGTGCATAACACAATGAAAAACAAATGGCTCTTAGCGGCTTTGCTTGCCGGAAATTCTTGGTTTGGAGGGTGGGCTACCGATGTCGACCCTGTTATTATGAGAGTGAATAATAAAGATATTCACAAATCGGAATTTGAGTATATCTATAATAAGAACAGCCAGCAACAAATCGATCATAAATCTCTCGATGAATACGTTACACTATTTAAGAACTACAAGTTGAAAGTTGCCGAGGCCGAAGCTATGGGGATTGATACGACTTCGGTATTTAAAAATGAATTGGCGGGGTATAGAGAAGAGTTGGCTAAACCCTATTTGATCGATGCTTCTGTTGATGACCGTTTGGCACATGAGGCTTATGACCGAATGAAAGAAGATGTGGAGGTAAGCCATATTCTCATAGGATTGAATGCTCGGATTCCTGAGGACCGAGCCGAGGCAAAGAAAAAAGCCGAATCGGTATTGGCTAAAATCAAGGCGGGTGAAGACTTTGGAATGTTGGCAGAGAAATTCAGTGAAGACGGATCGAGGCAGAATAAGGGATATTTAGGATTTATTAGAGGCGGACGTACGGTTTATCCTTTTGAAAAGGCTGCTTTCGCATTACAAGCGGGAGAAGTTTCCGATATAGTGGAAACCCAGTTCGGATATCACATTATAAAAGTACATAGTCGTCGTCCCAATCCGGGAGAGTTTCTATTTTCCCATATCATGATATTGGTGCCTCGTGGTGCTTCTGATGAAGTAAAAGCGCAGAAAGAATCCGAGATACGAGCCATTTATGAAGAATTGAAGTCGGGAGCCGATTTTGCTACGATGGCAAAGGAGCGGTCGGAGGATAAGGCTTCTGCCGTACGAGGTGGAGAATTACCGTGGGTGAGTAGTGGACAATTCGTAAAAGAGTTCGAGGATGCTGCATTTGCTCTTAAAAATAAAGGAGATATTACAGAGCCTGTATTATCTCCCTATGGTTGGCATATCATTAAGTTAATGGACCGGCGGGATATTAAGCCATTTGAACAAATGCGCTCGGAGATTACGCGAATGATGGCACGAGACGAAAGAGGTAGCATGGCTCGTAATGCGATGGTGGCTAAATTGAAAAATGATTATGGCTTTTCTTTGGAAGAATCGCAGCAGGCGAAGTTGATGAAATTGGCTGGCGATTTAGGTAAAGTCGATTCTTCTTATATAGCGGCTATTCATAATGACCAAAGTGTTTTATTCTCATTTGAGAACCATTCATATACAGTGGCCGATTTTGCCTCGTTTTTGTCCAAAGGCCGTGATGTGACGGTCAATGCACCCGATTATGTTTCGACTATGATTGGTTATATGGCCGATATGGAAATATTAGATTTCGAGAAGGCTCATTTGGAAGATAAGTATCCCGATTTTCGCAATTTGATGAATGAATATCGAGACGGCATGTTGCTGTTTGAAATTAGCAATAGGGAAGTTTGGGAAAAAGCATCGAAAGATACCGAGGGCTTGCAGAAGTTTTTCAAGAAAAATAGGAAAAAATACAAATGGGATAAACCTCATTATAAAGGATTTTTGATTCAATGCTGTGATGCGGCTACCGCCGATGGCATAAAGAACCGGATTAAAGAACTCGATGACGATTCTGTAATCGTCGTGTTGAATCGAGAGTTCAATACCGACTCTTTAACAAGAGTAAAAGTGGAACGAGGTTTGTTTGTTGAGGGAGATAATGAAAAAATTGACGAATTGGTATTTAAGGGAGCTCCGGTGAAAGCCGATGAGAAGTTGCCGATAGCTTTTGTGTCTGGTAAACTATTGAAGAAAATGCCGGAAGCGTATACCGATGTGAGAGGACAAGTGACGGCCGATTACCAAACTTACCTTGAAAAAGTTTGGGTGAAGAAACTCAATAAAAAATATCCGGTAGAAATCTATGAAGATGTCCTAAAAACAGTTAATAGGCCGTAGTTGCCATTATTTAGTTGTAATTTAGCGGATATTTATGTAGGTAATATAGATGTATAAAGTCTCGATAATAGTATTATGCGCAGCATTTTCGGCATGCCTTTTTACGGCATGCCGAAGTGGGTTACAGAGCGATGAAAATTCATTGGTACAAGTGGGCGATGAAATACTATCGCGTCAAGAGCTTGCCGATGCCATGCCAGAGGGACTTTCGCGCGCTGATAGTACCGATTTTGCCGACAAGTATATCCGTCGATGGATTTGTGATGTATTATTATATCGAATGGCACAAAAGAATATTCCCGATATAGAACGTATTGATGCATTGGTTGAGAAATACCGACGAGATTTAGTCATATTCGAATATCGTAAGAGATTGGTTAATGAACGGGTGACGAAGTCTTTTGATGAACAAGAAATGGTGGATTATTATGAGCGAAACTCAGAAATGTTTCGTTTGCATGAAGCCATCTTGAAAGGGTTGTTTCTTAAAGTACCGGAGAATACGCCCAATCTTGGACAGTTGAAAAAATGGTATTGTTCTACAAATCCCGATGGAGTAGAAAAGATCGAGAAATATGCTTTGAAAAATGCGGTGATCTATGACTACTTTTATGACAAGTGGATACTGTTTGAAGAAATCGTCAATAATATTCCATACGAGTTTGGAGATGCTGAATCCTTTTTAAAGACACATCATAAGTTGGAATTTAATAAAAACGGATATTGGTATTTACTGAATATTACAGAATATCGTTTGCCGGGAGAAGAAATGCCTTATGATTTTGCTCGGGCTCAAATTCAGGAAATTTTGACAAATAGCAATCGGTTGAACTTTGATCGGGAGCTGGAAGAAAATCTGTATCGGGATGCCGAGAAGTCGGGTGATATAAAGTGGTTGTATAAAGGTGAGAAATCTATTGAAAAAGAGAGTATAAAATAATTGAATTATGTGTAAAGTTACTGATTGGCTTTTATTTTTCTTTATGGCGGTGTCTTTGCCGGCTTTTTCCGATGACAATGTTATCGATGAGGTTGTATGGATAATAGGAGATGAAGCTATTTATAAGTCTGAGGTTGAAGAGCAATATCGACAAATGCAATACGACGGACAACGTATTGATGGCGATCCTTATTGTGTAATACCCGAACAGCTTGCCGTGCAGAAACTTTTTCTGCATCAGGCGAAACTGGATACGATTACAGTTCCTGATGCTACTGTTTTTCAACAAGTAGAGGCTCGTATCAATTATCTGATCGCTAATATCGGGTCGAAGGAAAAAATGGAAGAATACTTTAAAAAGCCGGTAACCGAAATTCGTGAAGAGTTGGCGAATGTTATTCGTGATCAGGGAACCGTACAGGAAGTACAACGAAATTTGGTAAAAGATGTAAAAACCACACCGGCCGAGGTGCGTAAGTTTTATAATCAATTGCCGGCCGACAGTATTCCTTATATTCCCATGCAGGTAGAAGTTCAAATTATTACTTTGAATCCTAAGGTTCCGCAGCAGGAAATAGATAATGTGAAAGCTCGATTGCGTGATTTCAGCGAACAAGTAAATAAAGGCGAGCGAGATTTCTCTACTCTTGCGGTTCTTTATTCCGAAGATCGGGGATCTGCCATGATGGGGGGAGAAATGGGCTTCGTGAGCAAAAGCAATTTGGTGCCGGAGTTTGCCAATGTCGCGTTTAACTTGAATGACCCGAAGAAGGTTTCTAAAATTGTGGAGACCGAATATGGTTACCATATTATACAGTTGATAGAGAAGAGAGGCGACCGTATAAATGTTCGGCATATACTACTTCGTCCGCACGTTTCCGAGAAAGATATATCCGATGCTTTGGTTCGTCTCGATTCGTTGAGGGTAGATTTGATAGATAAGAAAATATCGTTCGATGAAATAACCCAATATGTTTCGCAAGACAAGGATACTCGCAATAACAAGGGACTTATGGTAAACCCTCAAACCGGAAATTCTAAGTTCGAGATGGGACAATTGCCCCAAGATGTGGCTAAGGTGGTTGCCGATTTGAAGGTGGGCGAAATTTCGAAACCGTTTGTCATGACCGACGAACGTAAAAATAAAGAGGTGGTTGCAATCGTAAAGCTGAAAAACAGAATAGATGGACATAAAGCCAATATGTCTGATGATTATCAAACCTTAAAAGCCATTGTAGAGGAAAAGAAGAAGACCGATATATTGAATGAGTGGTTGGCTAAGAAGCAGAGCGAGACATATATCCGCATAAAAGAAGGTTGGCGAAACTGCGAATTTAAGTATGACGGTTGGATAAAGAAATAAGATCGACGCCAATGGGGCATCAAAAAAGAATAAGAGATGAAAAGAGAAGGCATAAAATACTGGTTGGTATTTTATGCCTGCTTACTCTTGGTATGTGGGCGGCATCGGGCACTCCCGAAAAAAAACTTCCTAAACAGGACGATCCCGATAAAGTGTACTTGGTGAATAGTGACGAACTTACTTTCGATAAGGAGCAGAGTGCCGATTATCGAGTATTGAGGGGAAATGTTGTCTTTCGGAAAGATAGTATGTATATGTACTGCGACAGTGCATATTTTTATGAAAAAGACAACTCACTCGATGCATTTAGTAATGTTCGCATGGAGCAGGGCGATACTCTGTTTATTTATGGAGATGTGTTATATTATCGTGGAGATGAGCAGATAGCTCGACTGCGGAATAATGTGCGCATGGAAAACAGAGATGTAACTTTGTTTACCGATAGTTTGAATTATGAGATGATTCCGAATATCGGCTATTATTTCGATGGGGGCAAATTGGTCGATTCTCAGAATGAATTGACTTCTGTATATGGTCAATATTCCCCCGATACCAAACAGTCGGTTTTCAATTTCGATGTGCAGTTGGTGAATGAAAAATATACATTATATTCCGATACGCTCGAATATAATACGCAGACTAAGATTGCCGATATTGTGGGGCCTTCGACTATTGTGTCGGATAGTAATATCATTTATTCGTCGGCGGGTTGGTATAATACCGAAACTGATAAATCGATGCTTTTGGATCGTTCTTTGGTTACGTCGAAAGGACAGAGCCTTACGGGAGATACGATTTTTTACGATAGGAGATCGGGATTCGGCGAAGTGTTCGGTAATATGGTGCTCAACGACTCCATTCGTTCGGTGATTATGGAAGGACAATATGGTTTTTACAATGAAAGAACCGAGTATTCGTTTGCGACAGATTCGGCACGCTTGTTGGAGTTTTCGCGAGGCGATACGTTGTATTTGCATGCCGATACTCTTAAATCTCACTTGGTATTGCCCGATTCCACCCGTCTTTTGCAGGCCTATCATGGTGTGAGATTTTTTAGGATAGATGCGCAGGGAGTTTGTGATTCTATGGAGTTTACGTCGGTAGATTCGCTCCTTCACATGTATAAACTCCCTATCATTTGGAATGAAAATTATCAGATAACCGGAGATACGATTCGTATACACATGAATGACAGTACGGTCGATTGGGCCTTGATTCCCGGGTCTGCTTTTGCTGCACAGCATAAAGATTCTGTTTTTTATGATCAAGTTTCCGGTAAGGAGTTGAAAGCATGGTTTGAGCAAGGGCAGTTACGTCAAATAGATGTAAACGGCAATGCTCAAACGATTTTCTATCCTCAGGAACGGGATTCGACATTGACAGGGCTGAATAAAGCCGAGAGCGGATTTTTGAGAATGTACTTGAAAAATCAGCAGATGGAGAAGATAATTATTTGGCCTCAACCGCAGGGAAGCATGACGCCGTTGGACTTGATAAAGCCCGAGCAGCTATATTTACCGGCCTATAAATGGTATAGTGATTTGAGGCCGGTAAGCCCCGAAGACATATTTCGAAAACCAGAAGTGAAAATAGAAGTTGTTGAAGAGAAAAAACATCGCTTCAATCATTAAGATTTGGTCGAATTATGAGTGATATCATACATTTATTGCCCGATTCCGTGGCTAATCAAATTGCAGCTGGAGAAGTGATACAACGTCCGGCCTCGGTAATTAAAGAACTGGTGGAGAATGCTGTCGATGCGGGAGCTACGTCTATTCAGATTGTTTTGAAAGATGCAGGGCGTACTCTTATTCAGGTGATAGACGATGGTAAAGGAATGTCTCCGACCGATGCCCGGTTAGCCTTCGAACGTCATTCGACTTCTAAAATTCGTTCGGCCGACGATTTATTCTCGCTACGTACGATGGGGTTTCGAGGAGAAGCGTTGGCTTCTATCGCCGCTATTTCGCAGGTAGAGCTTCGTACGCGCAGAGTCGACGATGAGGTAGGCACTTGTATACGTATGTCGGCTTCCCAATGTGAAGGGCAGGAGGCGATTTCTACTCCTGTGGGGAGTAATTTTGCGGTAAAAAATATCTTTTTTAATGTGCCAGCACGACGTAAATTTCTTAAATCCAATCAGGTGGAGTTGAGCAATATACTCAATGAGTTCGAGCGTATGGCGTTGATTAATACTCAGATTAGTTTTATTCTCGTCCATAATGATTCGGAATTGTATAATTTGCCGGCGACTAATTTGAGGCAGCGTATTGTTGCACTTTTTGGTAAGAGTCTTAATCAACAGTTACTTTCTTTGGGAACAGAAACATCTTTGGTGAAGATTTCGGGTTATGTGGGGCGTCCCGAAGCTGCTCGCAAAAGAGGAGCACTACAATATTTTTTTGTAAATGGCCGGTATATGCGCCACCCATATTTTCATAAAGCGGTGACGATTTGTTACGAACATTTGATACCGGTCGGTGAAATGCCCAATTACTTTATCAATCTTACGGTCGATCCCGAGACGATTGATGTGAATATCCACCCGACTAAGACCGAAATAAAATTTGAGAACGAGCAGCCCATCTGGCAAATTCTTTCTGCCTCTGTAAAGGAAGCATTGGGAAAATTCAGTACGGCTCCCTCTATCGATTTCGATATGGAAGATGCACCGGAAATTCCAACATCGAAGCCGGGTACACATGTTCTTCCCCCTACGGTTCATGTGGATACGACGTATAACCCTTTTCGAGCAGGAGGTGGCGGTTCTTCTGTGAAGAGACCGAACTATGATTGGCAGCAGCTTTATAGCAGCTTTAACAATACAAAAGAAGGTTCGACCGTTCAGCCCGATTCAGACAACGATTTTCCGTCTAAATTGGATTTCTCTGATGGATATGTTTCTAATTTTTCTAGTGAAGGGGAACAATCGGTTTTTCCTGAGTTCGAGTCGAAATTGAATCAAAGCGGTAGGACTGTGTTGCAGTTGAAAGGGAAATACATTATGACTTCTTCGGCTGAGGGGTTAATGGTGATAGATCAACATCGGGCTCATGGCATAATTTTGTTTGAGCGTTTTATGGCGGGAATATCCTCTCGCGAAATGGCTTCGCAACGTGTTTTGTTCCCCGAAATCATGCAATTGACAGTCTCTCAATCAGAAACTTTACATGGAATCTGGGAAGAATTGATAGCGCTTGGATTCGATTTAGCCGATATGGGGCAGAATAGTTATTCTATTAATGCGATACCGGCCGGTATAGAAGGGATAGATGTACGAGACCTTATTGGGCAAATGCTTGTAACTGCTTCGGAGAAAGAACATGATGCAAAGGCCTCGTTGCAAAAGCGTATGGCTTGGACTTTGGCCGAGACTGCTGCTGTACCGGTGGGACAGTCTCTTTCTCAGGAAGAAATGTTGTCTATGGTTGATGATTTGTTATCTTTGAAAACACCAGCTTATACGCCCGATGGCAAATCGGTTTTTGTCATCGTTTCGTATGACGAGTTGCAGAAACGGTTTAATTGATTGAGTTATGTTGATTTTGTTGTCTCCGGCAAAAACGATGGTAGGGAGTAGTAGAACTACTGTCCCTTTTGTTACCGTTCCGTTATTTAAAAATGAGGCCGAGCATATAGCGATGGAAATGGCTGGTTATTCGGTCGAAGAACTGTCGGGTATGCTGGGGATAAATCGTAATTTGGCCTTGCAGACGAAAGAGAGATATAATGTATTTCATTCGCCCGATGTGCATGGATTACCGGCTCTTTTGGCCTATACCGGTATTGTCTTTCGTTACATTTCGCCGGCCGATTTTACCGAGGCCGATTTTGAATATGCTCAGAATCATCTGCGTATGGCATCGGCTTGTTACGGATTGACTCGGCCGCTCGATGTAATAAAACCCTACCGCATGGAATATGCTGTTGAATTGCCTTCGATGGGTATTCCCGTTTCGGAATATTGGAAGCCGCTTTTAACCGATAAACTGATTGACGATACAAAAGCGGCTGGTGGAATATTGGTCAATTTGGCGAGCCGTGAAATCCAGCAATCGTTCGACTGGCCTCGAATAAATAAAAAGGTACGAGTAATCACTCCCGAATTTAAAGTATATAAAGGCGACGGGTTTAAGACAATCGTGATATACGCGAAAATGATGAGAGGGGCGATGACTCGTTATATCCTAAAAAACAAAATATCCCACCCCGACGATATTTGTTCTTTCTCGGCAGAAGGCTTCCACTTCTCGCCCGAACATTCGAGCGAAAATAATCCTGTATTTGTCGTTTAATCAGCGTTGTTGTCTTGTTATATAAATAGTTCCGGTTCTTTTCTTGTTTCGCATTTTTCCTTGAAAGCCCGAATAGATAGAAATAATTTCAGTGGATTTATTTTTCTCGCATTTTGAGGACAGACGGCGATACATCTCATGCAAGAGATACATTTGCTTTCGTCCGTCATTCGGGGATTCTCTGGGGAAATTGCGTTAGTGGGGCATAATGCTGCGCATTTCCCGCACTGTGTGCATTTTTTACCGGCATGAGGTTTCAGGGGTACTCCGTTATATATTTTATAATCAGCATTTCCTTTCACTTGTATTTCTGTGAAACTCTCTCCATTTTTCAGTTGCACCAATTTAGTTTTGATTTGTTCTGAAAAATTCTTTAAGATCGTTTCATCGTCAGAATCCGGACGACCTTTGGCATAAACCCTCATGATAGAATGCTCGGCAATACAGGCGATACAAGCAACGGTTTGAAATCCGTTCGATTCCATCGTTGTCTTTAATTCAAGTAAAGCATCGTCGTAATCCCGATTCCCGTAGACGACCACGAGTATAGCCGGGGTGTTATGCCCAGTTATACGTTTCAGTCGATCTATGGCTACGGAAGGAACTCTCCCTCCATACACAGGAACAGCCACTAATAGGGTGTCTTCTCCATTTAGCTCGTAAGAGTTTTGTTGCCGTGTATGGTCGGTAATATCTATTTCCGTAGCCTGAGGGTCTATCTCTTTGCCGATGATATAGGCAGCCTTTCGGGTTCCACCCGTCGGGCTGAAATAAACGATGTGCATTTTTTTATTGTTTGTTTCTACGCTCCTGAACAATGGCATCGAGAACTGCGACAGTCGTTAAGTTGACAATATCTCTCGTCGAGCTGGCAATATCGGTGAAGTGAATAGGCTTGTTCAATCCCATTTGTATCGGGCCGATAGACTCTGCCACACCCATTTCCAGCATCATTTTATAAGCCGAGTTCGCCGAACTTAAATTCGGGAAAACAATCGTATTTACTTCTCTCCCTTTCAGCTTGTTGAACGGATACGATTTGTCTCGGAGTTTATTATTGAGGGCAAAGTTCATTTGCATTTCTCCGTCGATGATGATTTCGGGATATTGTTCGTGTAAAATTTTAATGGCTTCGTGTACTCTTAGGGGACTTCCTTGATTATCCGACCCGAAGTTAGAATAGGATACCATAGCGATAACAGGATCTTTGGCAAAAAACCTTACAGAGTCATAGGACAATTTTGCAATGTCGATTAATGTTTCGGTAGTCGGTTTCCGATTGATGAGTGTATCGGCAAGGAAATAAGTCCCGCACTTGGTGTTCATGATGTGCATAGCTCCGAAATGTTTGTATCCTTCGCGTATACCGATAACCTCTTTTGCAATCTGTATAGTCTCTGCATACTTGGAGTATGTGCCTGTGATGAAGGCGTCGGCTTCTCCGGCTTCGACCATCATCATACCGAAATAATTGCGGTCGAACATCTTTTCATGAGCTTCGGCGTAGGTCATGCCCTCGCGTTGTCTCTTTTCTGTAAGAAGCTGTGCGTAGCGGATACGGCGGTCTTCTTCGTTCGGATGCCTCAAATTGATAATTTGCATGCCCGATAAATCTACACCTATGGACTCTGCCAACTTTCCTATTAACTCATCGTTTCCTAATAAAATAGGTTTACAAATGCCCTCTTTCATTGCCGTAGAAGCTGCTTGTAACATATTGGCATGATTGGCTTCGGCAAACACGACACGTTTGGGCTCTTTGCGGGCCATTTCGGTAAATTCCCGTAACATCTTGTTGTCATATCCCATCAGCTTTTTCAGCCGGTCATTGTAGGCATCCCAGTCGGTGATGTGATGCTGGGCGACACCAGAGTCCATCGCTGCTTTGGCGACTGCGGGGGCTACTGCGGTCAATAGTCTGGGGTCGAGAGCTTTGGGGATAATATATTCGGGACCGAACGAAAGTCTCTTTATTCCATAGGCCGAGTTGACAACATCGGGTACAGGTTCTTTGGTTAGTTTGGCAATGGCATACGTAGCAGCCAGTTTCATCTCTTCGTTAATGGCGGTAGCGCGAACATCGAGAGCTCCTCTGAAAATGTAAGGGAATCCCAATACATTATTTATTTGGTTGGGATAGTCCGACCGACCGGTAGCGAATATCAAATCTTTGCGAGAAGCCATTGCTTTATCGTAAGATATTTCGGGATTAGGATTGGCCAATGCGAATACGATGGGCTTTTCATTCATGGATTGTACCATTTCTGTTGTCAAGACATCGGCCACGGAAAGTCCCAGAAAAATATCCGCTCCGCGCATGGCATCGGCTAAGGTCTTTATATCGGTTCGTTCGGTGGCGAATTGCTTTTTTGCCGGCGACAAATCGGTGCGGCTGGTGCTGATGACCCCTTTGCTGTCCACCATGACGATGTTCTCTTTTTTAATGCCCAATCCCATGTATAATTTCGTACAAGAGCTGGCTGCGGCTCCGGCGCCGTTAACGACGAGTTTCGCCTCTTCTATTTTTTTCCCTTGTATATCGAGAGCATTTAAAAGTCCGGCCCCGGAAATAATCGCTGTTCCGTGCTGATCGTCGTGCATAACGGGGATATTTAGTTCCTCTTTTAATCGGGTTTCTATTTCGAAACACTCGGGAGCTTTTATATCTTCCAAATTTATACCTCCGAAAGTGGGGGATATGGCTTTTACTGCGGCAATAAATTTGTCAGGGTCTTTTTCATTGACCTCAATATCGAATACGTCGATACCTGCGAATATCTTGAATAGCAAGCCTTTCCCTTCCATGACGGGCTTTCCGGCCAAAGCACCGATGTCGCCTAAACCCAATACAGCCGTCCCGTTGGAAATGACTGCTACTAAATTACCTTTGGCCGTGTATTCATACGCCTTTTCTGCATCTTGTTCTATTTCAAGACACGGTTCTGCTACTCCCGGAGTATAGGCTAGGGATAGGTCTCGTTGTGTACTATAAGGTTTGGTAGGAATTACTTCTATTTTTCCAGCTTTACCTTCACTGTGATATTTTAAGGCATCTTCTTTTGAAACTTTTGACATAAGTATACTATTTAGTGGTTTATCTGTTTAATTTGTATTCCTAAAAGTTAAATAACTTTTAATTTGTAAGCATATCGAGTACAAATGTAGCAAATTTATCTCATCTCTTATGTTAAGAAAAACATTTCTTTAAAAATAAAAGTTTTACAAGGGGAATCAGCTCTTTCGATATTCTTTGGGTGATAATCCGATTTGATGTTTAAAATATTTACTGAAAAAAGTTTGTGAGGGAAAGTTCAGTTCATTGCTGATTTGCTGAATCGTCATACTTGAATTTTTGAGTAATCTTTGAGCCTCCAAAATGACATACCTCTTTATCCATTCGCTAGCCGATATGCCGCTATTATTTTTTACGGTTGTAGATAAATATTTGGCTGTAATACATAGCTTGTCGGCATAGAAATTCAACTGTCTATATTTTTTGAAATTTTTTTCTACCAAATCTAAGAATTCGTAGGTAATATAGTCGGCTCTTGTCTTTTCGTTTTTTTTGTAAGAACTTATTTGTTTCCAAACTGTCGAATAGAAAAGTGCTACGGTAAGGTGTTGTATCGATTTTATTCGGAAAGGATTATCAGTATCGGCTATTATCTTTTTTATGTAAGCACAATAGTCCAATAATGCAGTTAAAGTTTCCTGAGATAAATGATGAGATATATTGTCCTGCCGGGGGAAACTTAATAATAAAATTTCATTTTTGGAATACGATGCGATATTGCTGGCGAAGTTTTTGGTAAAAGCAATGCAAATGATATAAAAATCTTCGCTGTTACTATCGTGTTGTAAAATTTGATTGGGATAAATGCTGATTACGCAAGGAGCTATTGCATTATACTCTATGGAATTTATTTTTCCTTTAACCCAACCTTTCAGGACAATACATAATGTGAATGCTTCTGCTTTGTAAGGATAGTTGAATTTTGATAAATCCGAGATATTATCTTTATTAATCTCTATCAAAGCGAACTCGTTATCGACATGTAAAACATGTTTGTAATGATTGAAGCTCTCGTTGGGAATATCGGTTATGTGAATGGTCATAAATATTTTTATTTTTTCGGAGCAAAAATAGTCTAATAGTCTTGTAAATAATCTTGAATGAGAAAAATAGACCTGAATAGGGGGATAAAAGGACTCATTTGTATGTAAAGATGGATTTATATTTGCAGCCGAAATAAAATCTCTGAAAGAGAATTTGTAATAGAATGAAGGATATAATTTTTATTTATTTTATTTTTTCATTCTTTCCAGCTATTATACAGAGTTTATGCCTAAATTTGTAGCATTCGAAATGTGTTTGAAAAATCCCTGTTTATAGGGGTTATAAAGGTTTTATGTAGGTATTGATTAAATTTATCAATAAGTTGTGTTTAATAATTTTTAATATAAAATTTTAACTCGACTTGGAATATCAACGTTGAAAATAATTTTTGTTGCTTATGAAATTGACTAAAAATTTTATTCAGCCTATCGCAGGTGCGATGCTTTGTATTTTTTTATTTTCCTGTGGAGGAAAAAATGCCCAGAATGGAGGCGGAATGGTTCGCGAATATGCCGTAATGACATTACAGCCCGATTCGATGGAGTGGTATAGCAATTACCCTGCTGCAATTAAGGGTAAGCGGGATATTGAGATACGTCCGAATGTTAGTGGCTTTATTACAGATTTGAGAGTCGATGAGGGGTCTGTCGTAAGAAAAGGTCAAGTTCTTTTCGTTATCGATACAGTCCCGTACAAAGCTGCATTGAAAGTCGCCGAGACTAATGTAGAGGTAGCGAAAGCCAGTACCGAAACCGCTCGCCTTACGGCAGAAAACAAACGGGAGTTGCAGAGACGAGACATCATCAGCGAATATGATTTGCAAATGGCCGAAAACTCTTATGCTTCGGCTAAGGCCCAGTTGGCTCAGGCGGAAGCCCAATTGGTAAATGCCCGTAATAACGATTCCTATACGAGAGTTATCAGTCCGCTCGATGGAGTAGTGGGAGAGATTCCTTTCCGTGTGGGGAGTTTGGTGTCGCCGTCTTCGGCCACTCCGCTTACCACTGTTTCGGATAATTCCGAGATGTATGTTTACTTTTCGATGACCGAGCGGCAAATTTTGGAATTGGTGGCACAATACGGTGCTGAGAATTTTTTGCAAAAACTTCCGACTGTATCGTTGAAACTTTCCGATGGTAGTATATACCCGTTGAAGGGGCGGATCGAAACGGTCAGTGGAATTATAGATACACAGACAGGCTCCTCGAATATGCGTGCTACTTTTGAAAATCCGAATAGGTTGTTGCGTAGCGGAGGTTCGGGAGTTATCATGATTCCTATGAAAAACGACCATGCTATTTTGGTTCCGCAAAAAGCTACTTACGAAATTCAAGATAAGAAATTTGTTTATGTTTTAAATGACGACTCTACGGTGACTTCTACCGAAATAACCATTGCATCGATCGACAACGGAAAAGAGTATATGGTAACTTCGGGATTGAAAGCCGGGGATCGTATCGTGACAGAAGGTGTCAATACTTTGAAGGACGGCATGACTATTAAGGCTGCCGGTTCGCAAAATAATCAATAACAAGAACTTCAAATAGATAAAAGATTATGAAGTTAGATAGATTTATCAACCGCCCGGTATTATCGACCGTTATTTCCATTTTTATGGTCATACTGGGTGTTATAGGACTTGTATTTTTACCGATTACGCAATATCCAGATATTGCTCCTCCTACTATACAAGTTTCGACAACTTATACAGGAGCTAACGCTCAAACCATATTGAATAGTGTTATAGCTCCGTTGGAAGAGTCCATAAATGGTGTGGAAAACATGCTATACATGACTTCTACGGCAACCAATACAGGATCGGCGTCGATCAACGTATATTTTAAGCAAGGAACCGATCCCGATATGGCTGCCGTGAATGTGCAGAACAGGGTTGCTAAGGCTCAAAATCTGTTGCCGGCAGAAGTAACGCGGGTGGGTGTGATTACCGAAAAACGTCAGACGAGTATGTTGATGGTATTCTCTCTGTTCAGTCCCGACGACCGGTACAGCTTGGAGTTCCTTGAAAATTATGCAAAAATTAATGTCCTCCCCTTAATTCAGCGTGTATCTGGTGTCGGTGCTGCCGATGTTATGGCGACAGACTATTCTATGCGTATTTGGTTGAAACCCGATGTTATGGCGCAATATGGTTTGATGCCGGCGGATATTGCAGGTATTTTGGCTGAGCAGAATATCGAAGCCGCTCCCGGTCAGTTCGGAGATCAGGGAAATCAATCGTTCCAATACGTTTTGACCTATAAAGGCCGTTTACAAACCCCTGAGGAGTTTGGTAATATGGTGATACGAGCAAACGACGATGGGCAAATTTTGTACTTGAAAGATGTTGCCGATATTGAATTAGGTCGGTTGACCTATGGGTTTAAAAACTTCCAGAACGGGCATAATGCGGTAAGTGCGATGGTCTATCAGGCTGCCGGATCCAATGCCACTGCAATTATCGGCGATATTACAAATTTGTTGGAAGATATAAAGAAAGACCTTCCCCCCGGAATGGAAATCGAAACGACTTTGAATGCTAACGACTTCCTGTTTGCTTCGATTCACGAGGTAATCAAGACCCTTATCGAAGCCTTTATTTTGGTGTTCTTTGTAGTGTATGTCTTCTTGCAAGATTTCCGTTCGACGTTGATTCCCGCTATCGCTATTCCGGTGTCGTTGATCGGTACGTTCTTTGCCTTGTATTTGATGGGATTTAGTTTGAACTTGTTGACTCTTTGTGCATTGGTTCTTGCCATTGCGATTGTGGTCGATGATGCCATAGTGGTCGTCGAGGGAGTCCATGCTAAGTTGGATCAAGGATATAAGTCACCCCGTAAAGCATCTATCGATGCCATGCGCGAGCTTTCTGGCGCTATCATTTCGATTACGTTGGTGATGATGTCGGTGTTTATTCCGGTAAGTTTCATGCCGGGAACTTCGGGAACATTCTATCGGCAGTTCGGTCTCACGATGGCATTTGCCATTGGTTTCTCGGCGATCAACGCATTGACGCTGAGTCCGGCTTTGTGTGCTATTTTATTGAAACCTCACAATAAAGACGGACATGAAAATAAAAAAACATCGTTTATCGATCGTTTTCATATAGCGTTTAATGCAGCATACAACACGATGCTCTCCAAATATAAAAATGGGGTTACCCATTTTGTCCATCATAAAAAACTTTCGTTTGCGGGAGTTATCGTAGGAGTTATTGTCTTGGTTATTTTAATGAACATCACTCCTACGGGACTTGTCCCGAATGAAGATACAGGTACGATAATGATTACAGCCGATTTGCAGCCGGGAACTTCTCAGGAACGTACGGAGAAAATTCTTATGGAGGTAGATAGTATTATCGCTACTCATCCGGCAGTAAAAAGTCGTACACAAATTTTAGGATTCAGTTTTATCGGTGGACAAGGGAATACCTATGGCTCTTTTATCGTGAAATTGAAAGATTGGGACGAACGTACCGGAAAAGGTATGGATGCCAATTCTGTAATCGGGACTCTTTATATGAAGTTCGCTACGGAAATAAAGGATGCCCGTGTATTGTGTTTTGCTCCGCCTATGATTCCGGGGTACAGTATCAGTAATGGTTTCGAGTTGAACTTGCAGGACAAGACCGGTGGTTCGCTGGATCATTTTTATGAAGTCGCTCAAAATTTCTTAGCTGAGCTGATGAAGCGACCGGAGATAGCGATGGCCTCGACGACATTTAATCCTTCGTTCCCGCAGTATATGGTCGATGTCGATGTCGCCAAATGTAAACAGGCCGGTATTAGCCCGAGCGATGTGCTGGCGGCTCTACAAGGTTATTTGGGAGGTATGTACTCTTCTAACTTTAACCGTTTCGGTAAATTGTACCGTGTCATGATACAAGCAGAACCGAGTGCTCGGGCCAATCCCGAAAGTCTGAACAACATAAAAATTCGTAATGGTTCAGAGATGGCTCCGATTACCAATTTCATTACCTTGAAAAAGGTATATGGTCCCGATAATATCAAGCGTTTCAATATGTTTACGGCTATGACTATTAACGGTAATCCGGCCGACGGATATAGTTCTGGTGAAGCTATTAAAGCTATCGAGGAAGTCGCCGCCGAAACATTGCCGGTAGGTTATGGATATGAGTTCTCGGGTATGACCCGTGAAGAGCAGGGTTCGAGCAGTGGTACGACAGCTATTATCTTTATGTTGTGCTTGGTATTTGTTTACCTGTTGTTAAGTGCTCAATACGAAAGTTACATTTTGCCGCTTTCGGTAATCCTCTCGATACCGTTTGGATTGGCCGGTAGCTTTATATTTGCATTGATGATGGGAGTCGAGAATAATATCTATTTGCAAATCGCTTTGATTATGCTTATCGGTTTGTTGGCGAAGAATGCGATTCTTATCGTAGAGTTTGCGTTGGATCGTCGTCGTACGGGTATGCCTATTATCAATGCGGCCATCGATGGAGCGGCAGCCCGTCTGCGTCCTATCTTGATGACGTCATTGGCGATGGTTATCGGTTTGTTGCCTATGATGTTTGCCAGTGGAGTAGGTGCTAACGGTAACGGCACTCTGGGAGCCGGAGCCGTGGGAGGTATGCTCATCGGTATGATATGTCAGATATTTATTGTTCCGGCTTTGTTCGTTGTCTTCCAGATTATTCAAGAAAAGATTAAACCTCTTAAATGGAACGATCTTGATAATTCGGAGGTTATTTCGGAGATTGAACAATATTCCAAATAAATTTGAGGTAACTCTATAAAACAGAGAATATATGAAACGAATTCTTTTATATACCGTGTGTGGTTTAGCTATGCTCACTATGTTTAATAGCTGCCACATATATAATAAATATCATCGACCCGATGTCGATGTAGAAGGCTTGTTCCGAGATACTGTCGCGGCAGGCGATACCCTTGCGGCAGATTCCTTGAATATGGGGAATTTGCCGTGGGAAGAAGTCTTTACCGACACGATATTGCAGAATCTCATACGCATTGGATTAGAAAAAAATAGCGATCTGCAAAGTGCCATGTTGCAAGTAGAAGCGGCTCAGGCTAGTTTCAATGCCGCTCGCTTGGCGTTTTTGCCAACGTTGAATTTGACTCCGCAAGGCGGTGTAAGTAGTTTCGATGGTAGCAAAGCCTCATGGACTTACAATGCGCCGGTTACGGCAAGTTGGGAGATCGATATATTTGGAAGAGTGCTGAATTCAAAACGCAATGCAAAAGCTGTATTAATGCAAAGCGAAGCGTATGAACAAGCGGTTCGTACACAGATTATCGCTACCATAGCTAATGGTTATTACACCTTGTTGATGCTCGATAAGCAACTCGCTGTTACGGAAGAGACCGCTTTGTTGTGGGAAAAGAGCGTGGAGACGATAAAAGCGATGAAGATTGGAGGCATGACAAATGAAGCTGCGGTAGCGCAAAGTGAAGCGAATAGCTATATGATTGCGGCTTCGATACCGGCTTTGCGGCAACAGATAAGAGAAGCGGAAAACAGTTTGTCCACATTGCTTTATCAAGCGCCCCAATCGATCGAGAGAGGAACGTTTGAAGACCAGAAACTCCCCGAAATGTTACAAGTGGGAGTCCCGGTTCAATTACTTTCCAATCGTCCCGATGTACGGTCGGCAGAGCTCTCGTTGGCTGCGGCATATTATACTACGAATATAGCGCGGTCTGCCTTTTATCCCAACTTGGTAATTTCGGGATCTGCCGGATGGACCAACTCTGCCGGGAGCATGATCGTTAATCCCGGAAAAGTGTTGCTGTCTGCGGCTGCATCGTTGGTACAACCGATATTCAATCATGGCAGTAATGTCGCGAATCTGAAAGCTGCCAAAGCTCAGCAGAAGATGGCTGCTATTAATTTCCAACAGACAATCCTTAATGCAGGAAAAGAGGTAAGCAATGCTCTTTATCAAATTCAAACGACAAAGGAAACTCTTGTAAATAGAAATCGGCAGGTTGCTTCTTTGGAAAGAGCTGTTGAAGCTACCGAGTCGTTGATGAAGCTGGGTACTTCGACCTATCTCGAAGTCCTTACGGCTCAACAGTCGTTGTTGAATGCCCAGTTGTCCCAGATTTCCGATTCGTATCAATGCATGGTCGCTGTCGTCAGTTTGTATCATGCCTTAGGCGGAGGACGGGAAATAGAGGAAAATACGAAGTAAAAATTAAAAATAATATACTATGATTAGTCCGTTAGCGTACGTCGATTCCAAAGCGGTGATTGGGAACAATGTGACGATTCACCCCTTTGCTTATATCGATAAAGATGTTGTCATTGGAGACAATTGTGTGATATATCCATACGCCAGTGTTTTGGCGGGAACTGTCATGGGAAAAAACAATCGGGTTTTTCAAGGTGCTATTTTGGGCGCCGAGCCGCAGGATTTCCATTATAAAGGCGATGCTACCCGGTTGTCTATCGGGGACGATAATATGATTCGAGAATATGTTATCATCAATAGAGCTACGACTCCCGAAGGAGAAACTGTCATTGGAAATAGAATTTGTCTGTTGAAAGGAACACGTATCGGACACGACTGCCGTGTGGACGACGATTGCATTTTAGGTATCGATTGCGACCTCTCGGGAGAGTGTCATATTCATAGTAAAGCAATTCTCGCCGGACGTGTAATCGTGAAAGAGCGCTGTCGGGTAGGTAGCTGGACTTTGGTGAAAAGCGGTTGCCGTACGGGTAAAGATATACCTCCGTATATTTTAGCTGCACATAATCCCATTACATATAAGGGAATAAATGCATTTATTCTTAGACGGCGAGGATTCAGTGAGGCTACTATCGAGAATATCGCTTTGGCTTATCGACAGATATATCAGTCGGGTACTAGTCTTGAAAATGCAGTGCTTCGTATTAAAGAAGTGGTGGAGCCAAGTCCCGAAATTGATTATATTCTATCTTTTATAGAAGATTCGAAAATGGGTATAATTGCTACCTATGGAGAAGAAAAATAAAGTAGAAAAGTAGACTGAAAGAAACCCCGGTTATTTTTAACCGGGGTTTCTTTTTATAAATGCCTATTCTCTTTTTTTTTATTTTAAATATATAAATATTTGATTATTATATAATTATGTGCTTTCTGGATCGCCTAAGTCTAATAGTGTTTGTTTTTATTAACGAAATAGCACATAATTAAGCGGTGAAAACTATTTTGGTTTCCAAAGTTTTCTATACATTTGCCGCAATAATGGGATAATTATTATGAATACAGAGTTACAACAACGAATTATCAAGCAGGCAACCCGTATGTTTTTGTGTAACGGAATTAAATCTGTTACAATGGATATGATTGCGTCTCAATTAGGTATCTCGAAACGGACTCTTTATGAAAACTTCAAGGAAAAGAACGAGTTATTATTGGCTTGTTTGGAAAGTCAGGAAATGGAAAGAAGGGCTCGGTTGGAGGTATATTTTGCCAATCGAAAGAATGTGATTGATTTGTTGTTGAATGTTTATGAAGATATCCTCCGTTTCATGCGGAATACAAGCCCCATGTTTTTTGTGGATATGGAACGATATTATCCGAGAGTTAATGATAAGTATGAGAATGATAAGGAATGCCATAAACAAGCTACGGTCGATTTATTGAAAGAAGGTGTCGGTGAAGGTGTGATACGAGCCGATATCAATATGGAGATTGTAGCGACGCTATTGACTTTTCAATTTGAACTTTTAAAAAAATCAGATCAAATATTTAATTCTAAATATACTTTTACCGAGATTTTTGAAACGATATTTAAGAGCTTTATTCGAGGAATAGCTACTCCGGAGGGAGTAAAATATACAGATGAATTTTTTGAGGAGAATAGATAAAAAGATGGTAAAAACTTTAATGATGAAAAAAGACGTATGAACAAAATGACGATCATGCACCGAGTCGGTGCTATGTTGATGCTGTTCCTTTTCCCCGGAATATCTTGGGCTCAGGAACAGAAAGTTCAATCGGTAACTCTCGATTTGAAAACAGCTATCGGTATAGCGCTCAATGAGAATCCAACTATAAAGGTTGCCGATGTGGAAATAGAGAAGAAAGATTATTCCAAAAAGGAAGTTATTGCGGGTCTGTTTCCTCGAATCGATGCTTCTGCTTCATACAGTCGCACGATAGAGAAGCAGACTATGTACATGGATTCAAAAGCCTTTAACGTAGGAGCTATGTTTGATCCGGTGTTTAATGCCATGTCCCAATTGCACCCCGAATTCAAGGCTCCTGATCTTGGGGGAGGAACTAGCTCCTCCGATGGAATGAAAGTCGGTACGGACAATACCTATTCGGTAGGATTTAGTGCTTCGTTGCCGATTATCGCCCCCCAATTGTGGAAAAGCGTTCAATTGTCGAGTGCCGATGTCGAACAAGCGGTAGAAGCAGCTCGTTCCTCTCGGTTGAGTTTGGTTAATCAAGTAGAGAAGGCATATTATAGTCTGTTGTTGGCGCAAAACTCCTATGATGTTATCAAAATGAGTTATGACAATGCCAAGTTAAATGCAAGGGATTACAAAAATAAGTTTGAACAGGGAACAGCTTCGGAGTACGATGTGTTAAGGGCCGAGGTGCAAGTCCGTAATCTCGAACCTACATTATTGCAAACCGAGAACAGCGTCAAATTGAGTAAACTTCAATTGAAGGTTCTGATGGGTATGGATATGACGGTTGATATAGAAGTGACCGACAAATTAGACGATTATGAGGCATCCATGTATGAAGAGACTTTGAATATCGATACCTCGCTTGAACAAAATACCGATTTGCGTAAATTGGATTTACAAACGGCCTATTTGAAAAAGGCAGTCGATGTACAACGCATGGCTTGGTTTCCTACATTGTCGGCGACAGCTAATTACAACTGGATATCGATGAGTTATGGCGGTATGTTTGACGATTTCCGATGGAATCCTTATTCTACGGTCGGACTTTCTTTATCGCTGCCGATTTTTCAAGGAGGGGCTCGTCACTTTAAAATAAAACAAGCAAAGTCGAATGTCTTGCAGTTGGGACTACAACGAGATAACTTGGTAAACTCTCTTTCGATGCAAGTGCAAATGTCGATGGATAATATACAGAAATCTATAAAACAGATTGCTTCCAATAAGGAAGGTGTTCGACAAGCCGAGAAAGCATATTCCATCATGCAAAAAAGTTTCGAGATTGGTTCCGCTACTTTTGTAGAGCTTAACGATGCCGATTTGGCTTTGACGAACTCTCGTCTCTCGTATAATCAAGCCATATACGATTTCTTAGCGGCAAAGTCCGATTTACAATTGCTGTTGGGTAATACCGATTTGGAACAATATAAACAAGAGAAAAGCCAAGATAAGTAATACATTCATAGAATAATATAAGAAAATAAACATATGAAAAGAAATCATTTTTTCAACGTAATGGCTGTTTGTGCGGCCTTGTCGTTCGTCGCTTGTTCTGGACAGAAGGAGACTAGCGAACAAGTTGAGGAAGAAACTGTTCAACTTGTGAAAATTGCTAAGGTTATGGAGCAGGCTGTTCCGCAGGTCGTTTCATATACAGCTACGGTAGAACCCTATAAACGTAATTCGATTAGTTCGTCTGTCCCCAATCGTATCAAAAAAATATATGTAGAAGTCGGTGATAAAGTCTATGCCGGACAAAAATTGGTAGATTTGGACCAAGCCAATTTAGCTCAGCAGAAGTTACAGTTGGACAATTTGGAGTTGGAGTATAACCGTGTAAAGGAGCTTTTTGCCGTAGGCGGTGCTTCTCAGCAGCAAGTAGATCAGTTGCGTACGCAATATGAGACGACCAAGACCGCTTATGGAAATTTAGATGAAAATACGGTTTTGGTTAGTCCTGTAAACGGAGTGGTGACTGCGCGTAATTTTGATAATGGCGATATGGCCAGTGGGGCTATTTTAACGGTGATGCAGATACAGCCTGTAAAAGTATTGGTCAATGTATCGGAGAGTGATTTCACGAAAGTCAAAATAGGTATGTCGGTCGATGTAAATGTCGAGGTATATGGCGATGAAGTTTTCAAAGGAAAGGTATCGTTGATACATCCTACGATAGATCCTGCTACCCGTACATTTGTGACCGAGATCAATATACCCAATACCGATAGTCGCATTCGTCCGGGAATGTTTGCCCGCGTAAATATCGATTTCGGGAATGTCAATCGTGTCGTAGTACCCGATCAGGCTGTTGTAAAACGTTCGGGTTCTGGAGACAGATTCGTTTACGTGTATAAAGATGGAAAGGTTTCCTTTAATCAAGTTCAGTTAGGGCGTCATATAGACAAAACTTATGAATTGATTTCTGGTGTAGAGAATGGAGCCGAAGTCGTAATCGCCGGTCAATCCAGATTGAAAGATGGAGCCTCTGTGAAAATTGCAGAGTGATTTTAAGATACCTAATTAAACTATTCACACATTAAAGAAAAATTATATGAGTCTATATGAAGGTTCGGTAAAGAAGCCAATTATGACGTCATTGTGCTTTGTCGCAGTGGCTATCTTGGGTATCTTTTCCCTTACAAAGCTGCCTATTGACCTCTATCCCGATATTGAGACCAATACGATTATGGTCATGACAGCGTATCCCGGAGCCAGTGCTGCCGATATAGAGAATAACCTTACTCGTCCGTTGGAGAATGCGCTGAATGCGGTGAGCGATTTGAAGCACATTACTTCGGAGTCGAAAGAAAATATATCGTTGATTACCCTTGAATTTGAGTTCGGTGAAGATATAGATGTACTGACGAACGATGTGCGTGATAAATTGGATATGGTAAAATCGGAGCTGCCCGATGAGGCGGAAAATCCCATTATTTTCAAATTTAGTTCCGATATGATTCCCATTGTGCTGCTTTCTGTTCAGGCGAATGAAAGTATGCCGGCACTGTATAAAATCCTCGATGATAACGTCGCCAGTCCTTTGGCGCGTATCAGTGGAGTCGGTTCTGTCTCTATCAGCGGTGCTCCCGAAAGAGAAATACAAGTCTATGTGGATCCGGTCAAACTCGAAGCCTATAATCTCAGTATCGAAGCTATTTCGTCGGTTATTGGCGCTGAAAACAGGAATATACCGGGAGGTACGTTTGATGTCGGTTCGGAAACTTATTCATTGCGTGTGCAAGGGGAGTTTAGCGACGCCACGCAAATGAACGATATCGTAGTCGGTAATTTCGGTGGAAAGACAATCTATTTAAGAGATGTCGCCGTCGTACACGATTCAGTCGAAGAGCGGGCGCAAGAAACCTATAACAATGGAGTACAAGGGGCGATGATTATCGTCCAGAAACAGTCGGGGGCGAACTCTGTGGAAATCTCCGATGCTGTTATGGAAGCACTGCCTAGATTACAGAAAAATTTGCCGAGCGATGTTAAATTGGGTGTGATTGTCGATACTTCGGATAATATTCGGAACACGATTGATACGTTGTTCGAAACCGTTATTTTGGCATTACTCTTTGTGTCGATTGTGGTATTCCTGTTTTTGGGTCGGTGGAGAGCTACTGTTATCATCGTCATTACCATACCTATATCTTTGGTCGCATCGTTCATTTATTTGGCGGCTACGGGAAATTCGTTGAATATCATCTCTCTTTCTTCTCTTTCGATCGCTATCGGTATGGTGGTCGATGATGCTATTGTGGTACTTGAAAATGTGACGAATCATATCGAGCGGGGAAGTGAGCCGATGCAGGCCGCCGTTCATGGAACGAATGAAGTGGGACTTTCTGTGGTGGCATCTACGTTGACGCTTATCGCCGTGTTCTTCCCATTGACATTGGTGACAGGTATGACCGGAGTTCTTTTCCAACAATTAGGTTGGATGGTAACCATCATTATGGTTATTTCTATCGTGTGCGCTTTGGCCTTGACTCCCATGCTTTGTTCTCGTATGTTGAAGTTGCAACCGAAACAATCTAAGGCTTTCAAGATACTTTACGGTCCCATTGAGAAAGGATTGGACAGTTTCGACAATGCCTATGCGCGTCTGTTGCATTGGGCGGTAGGACACCGCACGATAGTTATTGTTTCGTGTATGTCTTTCTTTGTTCTCAGTTTATTCTTGGTTCGGTTCGTGGGAACGGAGTTTATGCCTACTCAGGATAATGGGCGTATAGGGGTAATCGTGGAATTACCTATTGGAACGCGTACTGAAATTTCCAAAGAGATAGGTATGCGATTGTATAATCAATGGATGGAACAATATCCCGAAATTGAAGTTTGTAACTTTACGGCAGGACAAGCCAGTACAGACAATACCTATGCTTCGATGACCGATAACGGTTCTCATATTTTGACCTTTAATATCAGTTTGAGTGATCCGGGAGAACGGAAGAGAACACTGTCGGAGATTTGTGATTTGATGCGTAAAGATTTGGCGGGATATCCCGAAATTAAGAAATCGCAAGTGAATTTAGGTGGTGGTATGTCGGCTATGGGTGGTGAGACCATGCTTGATTACGAAATCTATGGTTATTCGTTCGAAGAGACCGATGGTGTAGCAGCTCAGCTCTCTGCTTTACTCCGGGATATAAAGGGTGTTAGCGAGGTTCGTATTAGTCGTGCCGATTATCAGCCTGAGTATCAAGTGGATTTCGACCGAGAGAAATTGGCTCTTAATGGTCTTAACTTGGCGACAGCCGCTACTTATTTGAGAAATCGTATTAATGGAGCTACGGCTTCCCAGTTCCGTGAGGAAGGGGAGGAATATGATATTAAAGTAATGTATGCTCCCGAATATCGTACATCGATAGAAGACATAGAAAATATTGTCGTTTATAATGCTCAGGGAAAAGGCGTTCGTGTGAAAGAATTAGGGACCGTTGTAGAGCGGTTTGCTCCGCCGACGATTGACCGTAAAGACCGTGAGCGTATCAATACGGTTTCGGCTATTCTTTCGGGAGCTGCGATGAGCGAAGTTGTTGCTGCGGCTCAGGAAAAAATAGACCAAATGTCGCTTCCTTCGGGTATCAGTATACAATTGTCCGGTACTTATGAGGATCAACAGGATTCTTTTGGCGACTTATTTACTTTGATGTATCTTATCGTGATTTTGGTGTTCATTGTAATGGCTGCCCAATTCGAGTCGTTGACCTATCCGTTTATCATTATGTTCTCGTTGCCCTTTGCATTCTCTGGTGTATTCTTGGCCCTGTGGTTATCGGGCAATACGTTGAATGTGATGTCGTTGATCGGTGCGATAATGCTTATTGGTATTGTGGTGAAAAATGGTATCGTGCTTATCGACTATATATCGTTGAACCGGGAAAGAGGTATGGGAATACGTGAAGCCGTTGTAACAGGTGGACATTCTCGTTTGCGTCCTGTAATCATGACGACTTTAACTACGATTTTAGGTATGGTTCCTATGGCTATCGGTACGGGGCAAGGTTCTGAAATGTGGAGGCCGATGGGTACGGCTGTGATCGGTGGTTTGACAGTATCTACGATTTTGACATTGATTCTCATACCTGTACTTTATTGTGTATTTGCCTCTGTCGGTGTGAAGCGCAAACGCAAGAAACATCACGAACGACTGCTTCAAGATGTAAAGATAAATTCTAATAACTAAATCAAAATGTTCTGTTTTCCTTTTCCGATTCTGGGAAAAGGAAAACAGAACACTAAAAATATAATTCGATATGAAATCTGTTCTTATCACTTTTGATCAAGCTCACTATGTGCGAATTATCGAACTGTTGGATAAACTCTCTTGTCGGGGGTTCTCTTATTTCGAACAGATGAGAGGACGTGGTTCCAAGACAGGGGAACCCCACTATGGCAGTCATGCATGGCCTTCCATGTGTTCTGCCATTATAACCGTTGTCGAGGATAGTAAAGTAGAGCCGCTGTTGGAAAAACTGCATCAGATGGACGAGGCTACTCCCCAGCTTGGGCTACGGGCCTTTGTCTGGAATATAGAGCAAGCAATTTGACGGGTTTGTGTCCGAACATCACACACCCACCCAGAGGCTGCATCGAATATTTCGGTGCAGCCTCTGGGTGTATTAGGCCGTGAGGATATCTCAACGATTTGTCGAAAGGGGATAATTTGTAGTCCGATTGTCTTCATATTTCGGTAAAATCATTATTTTTGTATTGCATAAAATTGTGTACTATGAAACATTCAAGCATTTGGAGCTGCCTCATGATTTTTTCAGTAGTTGGTATCTCCTTATTGACATCGTGTGGGAGAAGTGGAAAAGTGGAAATCACTCCCTATATTCTCAACTTGCATTTGAAATATACGCACATTGATAATTTCGAGCACGGTATAGCTCGGGTGAGCATGGATACTAAGACTGAGTCGGGTCGCGAGACAGCTGTCTATGGTTGTATTGACGAGAGGGGCAAGGAGGTGATACCTTGTATTTATGAGCTGGTATTTGTCGAGCCTGGTGGTATCGTGGCTCTTTCGAAAGAGGGGGTGTACAAACTTTTTGTCTATCGCGACGGTGGGGTAGAGGAATTCTCCCTCCCGTCAGGTATTCAGCCGATAAGCGGTTTCTGTTGCGACCGTAGTGCGGTTTGTGACGAGTATTATAACTATGGTTATATCGATTCCGAGGGGAACCTTGTGGTGCCCTGCCGGTATGAACGTGTGAATGATTATAACGAAGGTTTGGCCGTAGTCGAACAGAATTGGAGAAAAGGATATGTCGATACCGACGGTTACGAGGTGTCTCCTGTCTCTTATCGGGAAGCAGAAATGTTTAGAAATGGCCGCGGCTGCGTGCAGAACGAGGCAGGACTCTATGGCTACGTCGACGAGACGGGCCGAGAGGTAATTCCCTGTCGGTTCGAAAAAGCCATCTCCTTTTATGGCGAGGTGACCCCGGCGTGTCTCAATGGTCTCTATGGTTTGATCGACAAAGACGGCGAGTTTATCTCGACCCCGCGTTATGAGGCGATGGGTGTTTGTGACGTTGATGTGTTTTATTTCTATGAGAACGGTCTCTATGGCTTTGTCGATGCCGAGCAGAAAGAACTGACTTCGGCACGTTACGACCGGATAGGTGAATTATTCAGCGAGGGGCTGATTGATGTGGAACAGCAGGGTAAACATGGATTCATAAATAAGCAGGGCGAAGAGGTGATACCTTGCATATACAGTCGGGTGAGCCGGTTTGAAAATGGCTTTGCCCGGGTGGCTCGCAATGGGCGGGTAGGGTATATCGATACCACGGGACGCGAAGTCTTTTTGCTCCCCTCTAACAGCTATGCGAGCACTTATCGCTCGGGCTACGGTGTGTTCTGTTTTAAAAGCGGTGGTGAGATATTCATCTTTGACGAGGAGGGTAACAGGCTCGACAGTAACGGTCGGGAGACTCCGGGTGCCATCTCTGCTGGTAGTGAGACACCTGCCAGTGGTAACGTGGGTAGTGACGTGGTGTCTGTTCCCGCAGTTTCGGCACCCGTTTCGTCGGGTAGCAACCGGAACGATCCAGCCCGTCGGGTCGAGTGGGAAATCCGCCGCAGCCGGGCCATTGAAGAGCTGACCCGCTTACAGATGAAATTGATCGAGGACCCCAATTCGGCTGCTATCAAGCACAACATACAGTCGCAGCAGAACATCATCAATACTTGTAACGAGATGATCGCTATCTATCAGTAACAGGGTGGACATTTCCTGTTTCGTGAGGGGCTGTTGTTTCTTCGTGCGAATTGGACTATCTTTACCGAGTCTTAAATAGATCTGTTATGAAAATTCTTCTCGACGTACATACTCACACGGTTGCTAGCGGACATGCTTTCAGTACTTTACAGGAGATGGTTCGCACGGCAGCCGATAAAGGCCTGCAAATATTGGGTATTACGGAACACACGGGTGGCATTCCGGGAACTTGTTCACCCATATATTTTCGGAATTTACCGGTAGTGCCGCGGCTGATGTACGGGGTGGAACTCTTATTAGGCGCCGAGATAAATATAGTCGATTATGAAGGTTCTCTCGACTTGGAAGAAGAATATTTTAAATTTTTGGATATTCGCATAGCCGGACTTCATTCGCTGTGTTATCGGCCGGGAACGGTCGAGCAGAATACATTGGCTGTGGAAGGTGCTATACGTAATGGTCATATCGACATTATCAGTCACCCCGGTGACGGTACGGCCGATCTGTTTTTTGAACCGTTAGTGCTGGCTGCCAAAGAGAACGGGGTGTTGTTGGAAATAAACAACAGTTCTCTCAATCCATATCGCCATAAGGAGAAAGCGAGAGAAAATAATTTGGAAATCCTGCGTTTGTGCAAACACTATGAGCAACCTGTCATTTTGGGGAGTGATGCCCATATCTCTTTTTCCATCGCCGATTACAGATGGCTGTATCCTCTGTTGGTGGAGACTGAGTTTCCCGAAGAGCTTATTCTCAATGATAAGCCCGATGTGTTCAAAGCTCGATTGAGACGCAACCGGGAGGAAATGGTCGTTTAGAATTTCGTCATTCCGTATTTATCGAATGTTTTCTTACGGGAAATCCATAGGGTGAGCAAAACCGATATGAGCGAAGAGGCGAAGATGGTTATCATTAGCATGATTTGATATTTGATGGCTACGCTTGGGCTGCTGCCTCCTAAAATTTGTCCGGTCATAGTTCCCGGAAGGGCGATAAGTCCCATGACTGCCATTGATGCGATCGTGGGGTTGAACGATTTGATGAGGGCTTCACGCATGAAGGGGGTTAGGGCTTCGCTGGGAGATGCGCCGTTCCCCAACAGATAAAGGTATAATTGTCGTTCTCTGTTTAGAGAGCCGTAAAACGAATTGAGAGCGATAACGTTGGCCGAGAGCATATTGCCTAAAATCATACCGCTGATGGGAATAAAATATCGGGCGGTAAAGATTTTTTCCGGGCGAACGACTAAGCCTAAAAAATAAAAGTCTATGATGAGTAGTGAGACGAGAAATGCAACGGAAACAGTCATGAATAAAGTTCGTACGGGTAAGTGGGTTCGTTTCAGTGCGGTCGATGAAGCTATGATTATCATGAGCAATATCCATAACAGATTTATCCACAGTTTATCCCATAAAAACAGGTATTCGAGATAAAATCCGATGAGGAAGAGTTGTACGGTCATACGTAGCGCGGCAATAAGCGTGTCTTTTACCAAACCGGTACGGTAACGGTAGAGAAAATAGGTAGGGATTATCAATAACAGAAATCCCAAAGCCATGTGTCCGTATCCGATATTTATTGTTTCCATAATCAGTCTCCGATGTATATTTTTCGGTCGAACGCCTCTATGAAGCGAGTGTCGTGCGACACCATCACTACGGTTGTTTCCCGCATGGCGTGAATGTAATCGATGATAAGAGAAATAGAGTCGGGATCGAGAGCCGAGGTAGGTTCGTCCAAAAGAACGATTTTTTTGTTTAACAAAGCCGTTATCATCAGCATAATGCGCTGGCGCTGTCCTCCCGATATTTCAATAGAGCGTTTTTCATACAGTTCGGGTTCCAGTCCGAGTCTTGCGAAATGATTCAGGATAGTTTCTTTCGTAGGTCTTGACGGTTGGTTTATTTTTAGCCTGAAAGGGGCTGCGATCAGTTCTTCGACTGTTTCAAACGGAAGAGTGAACTCTTGGGGCAACCATGCGGTTATCCGTCGTATTTGTTGTATGGCAACGCTGTCGAGGATTTTACCGTTTATACGGATAGAGCCTTCGTCTGGTAAAACAAAGCCGGCTACCGAAGCAAGAAGGGTGCTTTTACCGTGTCCCGAAGGTCCGTAAAGCACCACTTTCTCGCCGGAGCTGATGCAACACGAGAAGTGTTGCATCAGAGGCTTGTTGTCATAAATGAAAGTTATGTTGTCGAATTCGATCATTTTTGTTGGTCGGTAGTTGTAGCTTGCGGCTTCAACCAACGGTCGAGCCAACGGAAGAAAATTCTTTGCCACAGTACGCCGTTCTGAGGCTTCAATATCCAGTGGTTTTCATCGGGGAAGATGAGCATTTCTGCCGGAACTCCTCGCAGTTTGGCTGCGTTGAACGCCGACATACCTTGCGAGGCAAGAATGCGGAAGTCATATTCTCCGTGAGTGATGAGTATGGGGGTGTCCCATTGGTCTACGAATTTATGCGGCGATGTAGCGAACGTACGTTGTGCCGTGGCATTCTTTTTATCCCACGGAGCTCCGCCCATATCCCAGTTGGCAAACCACATTTCTTCGGTTTCTACATATTGTTGTTCGAGGTTATAGATACCTGCGTGGGCGATAAATGCTTTGAATCGTTTTTGGTGATGTCCGGCCAGCCAATAGACCGAGAATCCTCCGTAGCTGGCGCCAACTGCGCCCATGTGGTCGCCGTCGATGAACGGTTCTTTTTTCATTTCATCGGTCGCACTGAAATAGTCTTTCATGTTTTGGCCACCGTAGTCTCCGCTGATTTGTTCGAGCCATTCTTGACCGAATCCATAGAGACCCCGACGGTTGGGTGCGATAACGATATATCCGTTGGCAGCCATTAATTGCAGATTCCAACGGTAAGACCAGAATTGGCTCACCGGTTGTTGAGGTCCGCCTTGACAATAGAGGATAGCGGGGTATTTTTTAGAAGGATCGAAATGGGGAGGATAAACGATCCACGTAAGCATCTTTTTGTTATCTGTCGTCTTTATCCAGCGTTCTTCGACTTTACCCATAGTGATTTGATCCAGAATATCTTTATTCTCGAAAGAGATTTCCTTTACTTCTTTGCTTTGCGGGTCGATACTATAAATTTCATCGGGCTGAGACAGAGAGTGGCGCATGGCGATCAAACAGTTGTCGTTTACGGGAGCCAATGAGGCATAATCGTAATATCCGGTCGTGATTTGTTCGATTTTTTTATCGAGCCCTACTTTGAAAATGTGTATTTCTCCCTGATAGGCCGAACGGATATAGAGAGATTTTCCGTCGGGACTCCAAGCCAATTCATCGGTGCTGTAATCGAAGTCGGAGGTCAGGTCTTGTTTTTCTCCTGTTTCCATGTTCATGATGAAGAGTCGATTTTTGTCCGATTCGTAACCCTCGCGTTCCATGCTGCCCCATGCCAGATATTTCCCATCGGGCGAGAACGCCGGTGTAGTATCGTATCCCATCATGCCCTCGGTAAGGTTTTTGGTTTCTTGGGTGGAGAGGTCATACAGATAAATATCTGAATTTGTCGATAAAGAATATTCCATACCGGTTTTCTTTCGGCTGGTATAAGCGACGGCTTTACTGTCGGGAGTCCATGCGAAAGATTCGATACCACCGAATGGCTTCATGGGGGATTCGTATGGCTCTCCTTCCATAATGTCGGTAATATCGGTTAACTGTTTACCGTCGAATGAAGCGATATAAGGGTGGGGTATCTCTTCCACCCACTCGTCCCAATGCTTGTACATTAAATCGTCGATCACACGTCCTGTCGCCTTATCGAGGTCGGGATAGAGGTCCGAGGCTTTCTCGCTGTATTTCACGTTGCCGATGAAAAGTATATGTTTCTCGTCGGGCGAGAATAAAAAACCGTGGACACCTTTCTCATGGTGGCTTATTTGTCGGGCATTGCTACCGTCGGCATTCATAATCCATAATTGTGAATCTCCGCTCTTTCCCGACAGGTATGCTATTTGTTTGCCTCCGTCGATCCATACGGCATTACCTTCCGATTCGGGAGTACAGGTGATTTGCTTTTTGTTTTGTCCGTCGATGTCCATGACGAAGAGCTCACGGTTACTTTTGTTCTGTTCCAGATTTTCGTAAGAGACACCATACAAAATTTTACTCTTGTCAGGAGAAACTACGGGACCGCTTACTCTGCCGAATGCCATGAGCACTTCTGTGGTCATGATTCCATTCTCGACTTTTACGGGTTGTTTGCCGATTACGTCTCCGGTTTTTCCGGTCGGCTGACAGGCCGTTACTAATAAAGTTCCTGCCATCATCATACAATTTAGTTTGTTCATAAATAACGGTTTATAGTTTATTTATTGTTCGGTTTTTTCTTTTTTTGCCTACTCTTTGCCTCACTTACGATTCTTGCTGGTTTTCTCCACGGGGTGTTCCCATATAGTTTTTCCGCCAAATCGTTTCTGTGCATGCGTTTGAGCGAATTTTGTATGTCGTTTCTCTTTTCGGGGAGATACCAGAAAAAATATTTGCGTTGGTTTAACTTCTCTTCCGGTTTTCGGGCTGTGAAAACTTTCTCACCGGTGTAGGGGTGTATTCCTGTATAATAAATTTCGGTGGACAGAGTCATAGGAGTAGGCGTAAAATCCTGTACTTGTTCCAATTTGAAATTCATTTGTTTTGTCAAAGCCGCCAATTCTGCCATATCTTCCTCTGTACAGCCCGGGTGGCTCGATATGAAATAAGGGATAATTTGCTGGTTCAGACCTTTTTCCTTGTTTATTCGTTCGAAAATTCGTTTGAATTCTTCGAAGAGAGAGAACGAGGGTTTGCGCATGATGTTGAGAACTCGGTCCGAAGTGTGCTCCGGGGCTACTTTCAGTCGACCGGAGACGTGACGGGATATGAGTTCCTCTGTATAAAGCCGAGTACAATGGTTTAACTCATTATCTTTGTGGCGGTGGAGCAAAAGGTCGTACCGTACCCCGCTACCGATAAATGATTTTTTTATGCCGGGTAGGGCATCGACGGCTTGGTATATATCCAATAAAGACGAATGGTCGGCATTGAGATTCGGGCAGATTTGAGGAGCTAAGCAGGAAGGTCGTTTACACTTTCGGCAAAGTTCTTCATTTGCCCCGTGCATTCGGTACATGTTTGCCGAGGGGCCTCCCAAATCGCTCAGATATCCTTTGAAGTCGGGCATATCGATGATTTGTTTTACCTCTTTGAGAATGGACTCTTTGGAGCGGGAGGCAATGAATTTGCCCTGATGTGCCGAAATGGTGCAGAATGCACATCCGCCGAAGCACCCTCTATGCAGATTGACCGAAAACTTTATCATTTCATATGCTGGAATTGTTTTCCCTTTGTATTTGGGGTGGGGCATACGGGTATAAGGAAGGTCGAACGAGGCATCTATTTCCGTTTCGGTCATGGGCGGGTAAGGAGGATTGACCATAATTGCCCGCTCTCCCACGCTTTGCCAAAGTCGCTTAGCGTGGTATTTATTGGATTCTTCCTCGATGTGCTTGAAATTTTCCGATTGCTTCCGTTTGTGGAGTAGGCATTCTTCGTGTGATGCGAGGACGATATTCCCTTCGTCTTCCATAATGCGAGGCATATTCGAAAGAGGTTGTATGCTTGCTGTTTGTGGAATGTCGTCGAGCTGTTTTATGTTCTCACCCTGTTGTAACCGGCGGGCTATTTCGATAATGGGACGTTCCCCCATTCCGTAAATTAACAAATCGGCTGGGCAGTCAGCCAGAATGCCGGGCAATAGTTTATCTTGCCAGTAGTCGTAGTGAGTCAGGCGTCGCATAGAGGCTTCGATTCCCCCCACGATAATCGGAGTGTCCGGGAATAACCGTTTTAAAATACGGCTATAAACGATTGTAGGATAGTCGGGCCTCATGCCATGCCGGCCATTGGGAGTATAGGCATCGTCGCTCCTCAATCTCTTGTTTGCGGTATAATGGTTCACCATCGAGTCCATAGCTCCCGCCGAAATACCGAAGAATAACCGGGGGATACCCAATTTTTTGAAATCCCGCAAATCGTCTTGCCAGTTAGGTTGGGGAACGATAGCCACTCTCAATCCTTCGGCTTCGAGCGTGCGTCCGATCACGGCAGCCCCGAAAGAGGGGTGGTCCACATAAGCGTCTCCCGAGAATAGGATTACATCGACGTAATCCCAGCCTCGTAAATCCATCTCCTTACGGGTGGTCGGTAACCAATCTTGTAATCGGTATTCTTTCATTTTCTTGTTAATAGAGCCCTTCGATCTTTCCGTTTACTACTTTTATTTGATGTGCTTGCGGGTGCTTGGGGAGACCCGGCATGCGTAGCATCTCTCCGGCTATGGCTACGATAAAGCCAGCACCTGCATTTAATTCTATGTCGTTGATGGTAAATTGAAAATCTTTAACCAACCCGTATCGTTTCGGATCGGCTGAAAATGAATATTGGGTTTTGGCGATACAAACCGGTAAATGATTTAGGTTCCAGTTCTTAATTTGTTTCAACTTCTTCTCGGCTTTTTGACTGAATACGACTTCTCCCGCACCGTAGATAGTGTGTGCGATCTTTTCTATTTTTTCGGCCGGGGAATCGTTATCGTCATAGGTGAAACGTAACGGACGAGACGGATTGTTTTCTATTTCTTCGACAACGGCGTTTGCCAAATCGGCGGCCCCGATACCGCCGTCGGTGTAAGCGTTGTTCACGACGCATCTTATACCTTTTTGTTCGCAATGGCGCATGATGAGTTCTATTTCTTCATCAGTATCGCTGGTGAAACGGTTGAGAGCCACCAATACAGTTTGTCCGAAAGATTGCAGGTTTTCGATGTGTTTGTCGAGGTTGGCGAATCCTTGAACGATACCCTCTCTGTTCGGTTTCGTTATGTCTGCTTCGGGAACGCCTCCGTGCATTTTCAGCGATAATGTGGTCGCTACGAGGACTGTCAAATCGGGACGGAGTCCGCTTTGACGGCATTTGATATTGAAGAATTTTTCGGCCCCCAAGTCGGCTCCGAAGCCCGCTTCGGTTACGACATAGTCTCCGAAAGTAAGAGCCATGCGGGTGGCTATGGCCGAATTGCAGCCGTGAGCAATGTTGGCGAACGGCCCTCCGTGTACGAGTACGGGATTATGTTCGGTCGTTTGTACCAAATTAGGTTCTATCGCATCGCGTAACAGGGCGAGCACAGGGCCTGTGATACCCAAATCGTTTACCGTGAACGGCTCTCCATTATACCGATGTGCAACGACGATACGGCCGATGCGTTGTTCCATGTCCTCCATATCTTTCGAGAGACAAAGAATCGCCATGATTTCCGATGCAGGAGTAATGTCGAATCCTGCTTCCGTGGGAATCCCGTTGTTGAGTCCCCCCAATCCGGTCACAATCTGCCTTAGTGATCGGTCGTTCATGTCCATTACCCGCCTCCAAAGTATATTTTTCAGTCCACTGCCCTCGGCTCGGTTCTGGAAAATATAGTTGTCCAACTGTGCGGCGATTAAGTTGTGAGCCGACGTAATGGCATGGAAATCTCCGGTGAAGTGCAGATTGATTCTTTCGGGAGGTAGTACTTGTGCGTACCCGCCGCCGGTAGCTCCACCTTTAATCCCGAAACATGGACCCAGCGAAGGCTCTCGTAAAGCGATGATGGCTTTCTTACCGATATGGTTGAGTCCCATGCCTAATCCTATGCTCACGGTCGTTTTTCCCACACCGGCTTTGGTTGCGGTAATGGCAGTTACCAATATGAGGTGGCTCTTTTTCGCTTTATGGTCGTCGATAAGTTTGAGCGGTACTTTGGCTATATAAGGACCGTAGTGGAATAAGTTTTCGACAGGAATACTCGCTTTGCGGGCTATGGTATCTATTTCTTCTAAGACAGTGCTGTCGGCTATTTCAGTGTCACTTTTCATAAATTCAGGTAGTCGTGGTTGTTTTTTGATATAAATCTTCTAGTTTTATAAGCTCGTCCCGATATTGTGCCGCTTCGATGAAATCCATTTTTTTGGCCGCTTCGACCATCTGTTTGCGAGTACGTTCGATGGCCTTTTGCAACTGTTCTTTCGACATGTATTTGACGATAGGATCGGCGGCGACGTCTACATGTTCCCGATATTCGTCGCTGTACGCTTTTGTCGGTTTGTTCGCTTTGGACGGTTGCGCCTGTTGTTTTGTATCTGCATTCGATACGAGTACCGAGCTCTTCGACTTTTGTATCGCTTGGGGAGTGATATGGTTTTCTTCGTTGTAAGCCAACTGTTTCTCTCTCCTTCTATTGGTCTCGTCTATGGTTTTTTGCATGCTTTCGGTGATTCGGTCGGCATACATGATTACTCGTCCATTGAGGTTTCTTGCGGCTCGTCCTACGGTTTGTGTCAGCGAACGATGCGAGCGTAGGAAGCCTTCTTTATCGGCATCGAGTATGGCCACTAACGAGACTTCGGGTAAATCCAATCCTTCGCGTAAGAGGTTAACCCCGATAAGCACGTCGTAAACACCCGCTCGTAAATCGTCCAAAATTTTAATACGATCGAGAGTGTCGACATCGGAGTGTATATAATTACAGTTGATGTCGAGCTTGGCGAGATAAGCGTTCAGCTCTTCGGCCATACGTTTAGTTAGGGTCGTTACCAGAACTCGTTCGTCGCGTTCTATCCTTAGTTGTATCTCTTCTAATAAATCGTCGATTTGGTTCAGGCTGGGACGTACCTCTATGACAGGGTCGAGTAATCCCGTCGGACGGATAACTTGTTCGACGACGATACCTTCGCTCTTTTCCAGTTCATAATCGGCGGGAGTGGCGCTTACATAAATGATTTGCCGAGCCAATCCTTCGAATTCGTCGAATTTCAAAGGCCGGTTGTCTACGGCGGCAGGCAGTCGGAATCCGTATTCTACTAAATTCATTTTGCGGGATCGGTCGCCTCCGTACATCGCTCGGATTTGTGGTACGGTCACATGGCTCTCGTCGATGATCGTCAGGAAGTCTTTGGGAAAATAATCGAGCAGGCAGAAAGGTCTGGTTCCCGCTTCTCGGCCATCAAAATATCGGGAATAGTTTTCTATCCCCGAACAGTGGCCTATTTCCCGAATCATCTCCACATCGTAGGTCACCCGTTCGTAAAGCCGTTTGGCTTCTAAGTTTTTTCCGATAGATTTGAAAAATTCTACTTGTTTGCCGAGATCGATTTCTATTTCTCCGATAGCTTTGTCTATTCGCTCTTTGGTCGTGACGAATAGGTTAGCCGGAAAAATTTTGTAAGTATCGAATGTCCCCGTGCTGTTTCCCGTCGCAGGGTCTATGGTACGTATCGACTCGATTTCTTCGCCCCAGAACTCGATACGGACAATCACGTCGTCATAGGCGAGATAAATGTCTACCGTGTCGCCCTTCACTCTGAAATTACCCCGATTCAGTTCTATCTCGTTACGGGAGTACAGCGAATCGACGAAATGTCGCAATAGTCGGTTCCTTCCGATATTGTCGCCAACCTTTATGTCGATGACATTGCTGTGAAAGTCCTCGGGATTCCCTATACCGTATAGGCATGAAACCGAAGATACCACGATAACGTCCTTACGACCCGAAAGAAGGGCCGATGTGGTGGATAGACGCAACCGGTCTATCTCTTCGTTGATGGCTAAGTCCTTTTCAATATAAGTGTCGGTTGAGGGTATATAAGCCTCCGGTTGATAATAGTCGTAATATGAAACGAAATATTCTACTGCATTTTCGGGGAAAAAACTTTTGAACTCATTATATAATTGTGCGGCCAGAGTTTTGTTGTGGCTTAAAATGAGAGTCGGCTTCTGGACCCGCTCGATTACATTCGCCATAGTGAATGTCTTTCCTGACCCGGTTACACCCAATAGAGTCTGATAGGGAGTCCCGTCGAATATTCCCCGACTTAACTCGTCGATAGCCTCCGGTTGGTCCCCTGTCGGACGATAAGGTGAAATGAGTTTAAAGTCCATTGAAATCGATTCTTTAATAAGATTCCGGGATTACAAAACAAAGGACTAAATAAACCAGCGGGCTGAGGCCTATTGTCCCGAGCAGTACAAAGATGATACGGACCACGGTAGGGTCTATACCTAAATATTCACCTATACCTGCGCATACGCCGCCTAACATGCGGCCGTTGCGGGGACGGGTAAGTTTCTTTATCGTATTCATTTTATGTTTGATAATTTTTCAGATACAAAGATAGTGAAAGGTGAGAGCAGAGACAAACGGAAATCACATTTCCGATAGGGCTATGCCGAACCGCATCCTATTTTCGCTATTGTGCAAAGATAGTGCAAAGCGGAAGTAAAAACAAGATGTTTACTTATTGCTTACCGGATTGTGAAACGTCAATCGTCCTTTTGGTTAGTTATGTATTTCTTGATTGCATTGATAAATAACTGTCCATAGGCTTCGCATCTATGAGACCCTATGCCGGGAATTGCCAGAAATTCTTCTGTCGTGGTGGGCTTGTCAGTGGCCAGTCTGACAAGAACAGCATTATTTGCAATCATGTATACTGGAATATTGTTTTTTAGGGCAATTTTATATCTAAGGGAACGAAGTCGTGACAAAAGAGCCATATCGGTTATTATCTTTCCTTCAGGGTCGGTAACTACCATAAATCCGTCTTTCTCAATAAATTGTTCGGTATATTTGACGAGGTTTTCGGCCTTTCTTGGATATGCAGATGATGAATTCCTTTTCTTTACTTTTTCTACGGGTGTCATTTGTGGAGGAGTAGTGGTTTCCTTTATCTGGGGTGATTTTGAATAGGAGGGTTTGGTGGCAGAAATATCTTCTATTCCGAATTCGCTTTTTCCCCAAGCTTGATAGTGCTCCCGATTTAGCATTCGGCCACAACCCGATTTGTCATCTTTATAATTTGTGCAACCTAAAAAGTATCCTTTTTTCCCTCTCTTGACTATTAAGAAGCCATCTTCACACCAGTCGCATTTTTGGATAGATAAATCTCTTCCTCGACGGTCGTTAGTCATAAAACCGCATATTTCTTGGTCGTTGGTACATATCCATAATTTTAAGCCATAGTTCTTATTCCATCTTAATTTCATTGGGTAACCACAAATAGGGCATCTGTTTTGTACTGTAATAAGCTCATTCGAACTGACTTTTAATTCTCCTTTTAGAGTGACGTTAGGATAGCTTTGAGTGTCACTTAATAATTCTTTGATAAATTCAGACGGTCGCTTTTCGGGTGTAATAATGAATACTCGATTCTTTGTGCGAGTTAAAGCGACATAAAATAGCCGCCTTTCCTCGGCATAATTATACGATTGATCGTTGGATACGACAAGGTTCAATATAGGGTCATCATCTACTTTTGAAGGGAATCCATATATCTCATCTTTTGCGTTAATAATGATTACATTTTCTGCACTAAGACCTTTTGAACTATGTGCGGTTAAAAACTGAAGTTTGACTTGTTTATTATACTTTGTGGAGTATATTTTCCCTGTTTTCTCATCATAGGTGAAATTAGAAGATACACAAAGATGTCTAGCATCGAATCCATATCTTCCGATAAGAAGAATAGACGTTACTCTATGTTTGATTTCTTGATTGTTGTATTTGATGATATCTTCAATCGCTTTTTCAACTTCTGCAGCGAGGCTGTAGTACCGTCCACCTTTTTGCCTTTCTATAGGATCTTCGCTATAAGTCCGAATGATGACAGGATTGCTAATTCGTTTAGGTGATATTAGTTCTTTTTTTATTTGGTTGGAGTTTTTTTGTATAAAGGTTCCTGCGATATCTATTATTTCTTGAGCATTACGATATGTATGGGTAATTTTTAGTTCTTGAGCATAGCTTACCTCTTGAGAAAAACGGGTGAAAAGAGGAAGTATGGAACCGCTGAAAGCATAAATAGATTGCCAATCGTCGCCTACGGCTACGATTTTTGCGTGACATAATTGGGATAATTCTCTAATTAAATTATATCGTTGTCGTGATATATCTTGATATTCATCTACAATTATATATTTAAAGTCAAGCAAGTCTCGACTTATTAGCCTCTTATGAATTATGTCAGCAGATTCGTTAATCATATCTTGAAAATCAATGCAGTGATTTTCTTTTAGGACTTTTTGATATTCTAAATAACAAATGCTACAAATTTCAAGAAATAGGTCGGTGCGTATATTTTTAGTTGATGCCCTAAATTTGTCAAATTGTTCGAGTTGATACCCTTGGGTTTTAAAATTACTAATAAAATTACAAATTAATAAAGTGAGGCGAAAAATATATTTGTTCTCTTCGTTATCAGCCAATTTTTTGTAAACTTCTGTTGCGGGTTTAGGCCGAAGAGTGTAACCTCGTTGCAATAATTGTTCCTTGAGGTGATCTATATAATCTCTATGGTCGTTGTATCTTGAAAATGTGTATATCAAGTCTGTTCTATGGCTGCGGTGTAATAGTATTTTATCGTTAATCCGAGATTTGTATTTATTTAGTTCTGCTTGTGTGTAACGGTTGCTTTGTCCACTTTCTGTGATACCGAAATGTTCAATATAAGAACTTTTGTCGCCTTGTTTTATTTTGAAATCAGGAGTGTATGGCTTGTTTGCATCGAGAATGCGATATTGATAAATAGGCTCGTATTCATAATCTATATTGTTTAGATACAGAAAATTTGCGATTCTAACTTCTTCAAGAGAGCGTAATACTTCATTGTTTAGAGTTAAAGCTTTTTGATCCCTTCGACATATTATTTGCTGCATATATTCATGAAGATCGCTTCGAAGAGTGGAAAAGTCGGTATTTGAAATAAATTGAAAGTAGTCGTTTAGCTTATCTCCTTCATAAGGAGCTGAAAAATAAGAACCAAAAAATAAAATGAGTTTATCAACTAATTGGCTATTAGATAATACTTTGCTTTTTAAGTATCTGTTTATGACATTATACATGTATCCACTGTCTACAATTCGCTGGTTTTGTGTGTCACTTTTCTTTAGAATTGTATATCCAGTGGAGTGAAATGTGGTAATAGGACAATCGATATGCAGATTGTCGTTTATGCGTTCTCGAAGTTCTCCTACGGCCTTGTTAGTAAATGAGATAATCAATATTTTTTTAGGGTCTATCCCCTGTTTTTCTACAAGGTATCTTACTTTTGCTGCTATGGTGGTTGTCTTTCCTGCTCCTGCGCCAGCAATGACGAGAGTGTGATCTTCATCAGAGAGAACAACTTCTCGTTGTTCATTGTCTAACAATATGGCTGAGTCACATTCTCTAAGGATTCTATCCAAATAATCTTTCTCTGAAACAAGGTGTTGAGAGATATATTTGTCATTGTGCATTTTGATAATAGATGACTCTTTTTGTAATTCTTTTGTATCGTTGTATGCGTTAGAAAAATAGATAATTTGAGCTTCATCTAATTTGTGCTTTTTAATATAATCGTTTAAGAGGTTAGATGATTCCAGTACTTTGAAAAAATCGAATAGACGTTTATACTTTTCTATCAAATGTTTATAGTCACTTCTGGCTATAAATTTATCTTCAGACAATAAACCTTTGAAAGAAGTATTAAAGGCTAAAACTTGTGAGTATTCTGCAGGAACATCGCATTCGTTGTCTGGCAATGAAACCTTTCTACTCCTTGGTATGATAATCTTTTTTAGAATTTTGAGTATTTCCATTGTTAGTGTATCTTGGTTTTGTAAGAAGCCGATTTCTATTTTGGCGTTTCAAAGATAGATAATAATACGAGGTAGAAAAATGTTTATGAGAGTAAATTCTTTTTTTGGGGTATAATGATTCTTATTATTCGTTGGTCGATATAAACTTTATTATTACCGATAAATAAGGAGTCTTTATCCCGGTCATCGTTAAATTTCTCTTATTTCCTTTCTATATTCGTGTGAAATCTCTAACTTTGCAAACTGATAAATAAATTAATAATGAGAAAAGTAATCTGTTCGATAGTTTGTGCTTTGCTCCTTGTGTCGTGCGGCGAATATAATAAGATACTGAAAAGTACTGATTATGAGCTGAAATACGACTATGCTAAGAAGGCGTTTGAACGGAAAAAATATATGCAGGCTGCGACCTTGCTCGAAGAGTTGGTTGCAATCTTCAAAGGAACGGATAGAGCAGAAGAGTCGTTGTATTTATTGGCTCGGAGCTATTATTTGAATAAGGATTATATTACGTCTGGCGAATATTTTCAGGCGTATTATAAAAATTATCCCAAAGGGGAATATACCGAATTGGCCCGTTTTTATTGCGGATATGGTTATTATTTGGACTCTCCCGAGGCTAAATTGGATCAAACAGGCACTTATAGAGCAATCGATGAAATGCAGCGTTTCCTCGATTATTTCCCGAATAGCGAACGGGCTAAACAGGCACAAGATATTATTTTTGAGTTACAAGACAAACTTGTGTATAAAGAGCTATTGAATGCCCAGTTATATTATAATTTGGGTAATTATATGGGGAATAATTATCAATCGGCTATCATTACGGCGCAAAACGCTTTGAAAGAATATCCCTATACGCGATATAAGGAAACTTTGTCCATGTTGATTTTGAAGTCGAAATATCAAGAAGCGGTACAGAGTATCGAAGAAAAGAAACCTGAGCGTTTTCGCGATGTCATCGACGAATACTATTCGTTTATCAACGATTATCCTTCGGGAGAATATTCGAAAGAGGCCGAGAATATATTTAAAGTGGCGAATAAATACGTAAAAGATTAATCTTTAAAATAATGGATTACAAGAAAACAAATGCACCGACAAACACCGTAACACGCGATATGGTGGCGTTGTCTTCCGACACGGGAAACATTTATGAAACGGTTTGTATTATTGCCAAGAGAGCCAATCAAATTGCAGTCGAGATGAAGACCGATCTTGAAAAGAAACTTCAAGAATTCGCTTCTTGCAACGACAATTTGGAGGAGGTTTTTGAAAATCGGGAACAAATTGAGATCTCTCGTTATTATGAGAAATTGCCGAAACCGGTTCTCATTGCTACGCAAGAATATATAGAGGGTAAAGTATATTATAAAAATCCCGAGAAAGAAAAATCGGCTATTGAATAATAGTCTGTAAAGTATACCTGCAAGCCGCACTATTCTGTATGATGATGGTGCGGCTTGCAGATTTCTTTGTCTGTCGGTACAATCGTTTTATTAGTTTGTTACCGAGAAAAGTAAAAAGCTCAATTAGTTCATTAAAACTATGATTAATAGAATATTAATCCGTTCCAAAGTCGTTCAAATAGCCTATTCGTATTTCCTGACGAAAGACAAGACTGTTATGGAAGCTGAGAAAGAATTGTTTTTCAGTTTCGAAAAATCTTACGAGTTGTATCATTTATTATTGACTTTGATGGTCGAATTGACCGATACGCAAGCTGCAAGGGTGGAAGCTGCTCGTATGAAATTCTTGGCGACTCCCGAGGAGAAGAATCCCAATATGCGCTTCGTTAATAACCGGTTTATCGAGCAGCTGAGGAATTGTGACGACTATAAAGATTACCACGAGAAGAAACCTGTGACTTGGACCAATGAACCGGAGTTCCTGAGAGACTTTTCGGAGCGTATCGTAAAGAGTGAATTGTATAAAGAATATATGGATTCTTCGGACGATTCTTATGAAAACGATTGTGAGTTCTGGAAAAAAGCCCTTAGGGCTTTGATCTGTACCGACGAGGAGTTGACGGAATTGTTGGAGCAAAAGTCTTTATATTGGAATGACGATTTGGAGATTATAACGACATTCGTTTTAAAAACGATCAAACAATTTAGTGAAGAAAACGGAGGCCCGCAATCATTATTACCGATGTTTAAAGATGACGACGATGCTGAATTTGCCAAAGAGTTGTTCAGGAATACATTGATTCATGGGGGAGAATATCGCAATTATATAGAAAATTTCATCAAAAATTGGGAGATCGAGCGTGTCGCTTTCATGGATATTGTGATTATGATGGTGGCTTTGAGCGAGTTTCATAGATTCCCTTCGATACCGACAAGAGTGACTTTGAACGAATATATCGAGTTGGCAAAGGCTTATAGTACATCGAAGAGCGGGCAGTTCGTAAACGGAGTATTGAATGCGATAGCCGATAACCTTAAAAAAGAAGGTGTTCTAACAAAAGAATAATGAAATTTGTTATATATTTGTGCACGGGTTTTAGGATCCAAGTATAAATTTTTTATTAAAAGCTAAATTATGACAGTGTTATCAATTTTTTTACAAGCTGCAACGGGGAGTGGAATGTCGAGCATTCTGATGATGGTTGCATTGATCGCTATTTTTTATTTTTTCATGATTCGTCCTCAGACGAAGCGTCAGAAAGAAATTCGCAAGTTCCGTGAGTCTCTCACCACTGGTGACAAAATTGTTACGGCAGGAGGTCTATTCGGAAAAATAAAAGAGGTTAAATCCGATTCTTTTATTATCGAAATAGCCGAGAATACTCGTGTTCGTATTGCCAAAGATTCTGTTTATCCTTCTGCTGCCGAAGCTAAGGATAGCGGAGCCGATCAAGCTAAGTAATCTATTTTTTCAAAGGACTCCTTTGTAGGAGAATAAGAAGATAAGGTTTTTTATCAAGGAACATCGGTTCTGTCGATAAAAAACCTTATCTTTGTTGTATGTAGTCGTTGCATGATATATGGAAGAAAATATTTCAGACCGCATAGTAGCAAAGTTTAAGTCGATTATCCAGAGGATTTGTACTGCATTCCGTCAGGAACGCACGCGGGAATTGTTTACATTTTTGGGGTTTGTTCTCCTTTCGTTGATATTCTGGTTTATGCAAGGGCTGAATGAGGAGGTTGAAAATTCTTTCAAAATACCGATAGAACTACAAAACCTTCCCGAGAAAACGACTCTTATTAATGATCTCCCATCTCATATCGAGGTGAGAGTACGGGATAAAGGTCCTGTTATGTTGGGGTATGCGATAGAAGGATTGTCCCCGTTACGGATTAATTTTCAGGAGTATGATAAGGGGAGGAATTCTTTTTTGTTGTTGTCGTCTCAGCTTGAAACCATATTGCGAAAGTCCCTCCGTTCGTCAACGAGTATTGTTTCGATTATTCCCGATACGTTGAAAGTGATGTACACACACAATGCCGGTAAACGGGTGAAGCTGGTTGTGAAAGGTGTCGCGTCGACTACACCTCAGTGTGTACTGAGCGGTGATATGATAGCCGATGTCGATTCGGTGATGGTTTATGGAGAGTCTTCCTTATTAAAACGAATTAAAGAGGTTTATACGACCGATTTTGAAGCAAAAAAGTTGAACGATACTCTTCGCACGGTTGTCAAGATAGCGAAGATTCCGAATCTTCGAATTGTTCCTGAACAGGTGACCGTCACCATACCTGTGGAAGAAATGACCTCTAAAATTCTCGATATCCCTGTAATCCCGCAAAATGTACCTTCGAATTGCTCTCTTATCACATTTCCTTCGTCGGTGCAACTTTCTTGCATGATGCCGTTTAGTAAGTTTGCGGCGGTCGATGAAGATAGTTTTTTATTGGGAGTCGATTTTCTGGATTTGTCGCGGCGGCGTCTCTCTGATAAATTAGGGGTGAAGATATTGAATGCACCGGAATATGTCCGAAATATAGTGTTGTCGCAAGACAGTGTCGATTATATTTTGGAGCAGAAAAGACCTGCATTTGTAGTTCCTGTCGATTCTGCCAATCGAGTAACACCCGATTCGATATGAGACGTATAGGTATTACCGGTGGCATAGGTAGTGGCAAGTCGGTTGTCTCTCGGTTGCTGCGTATAATGGGATATTCTGTATATGATACAGACTCGGAAGCGAAGAGGCTGATGGAATCTTCGTTGGAAGTCGTGCAGAAACTATCGGAGTGTTTTGGGAGAGATATATATCATAACGGTCGATTGAACCGGGGTTTGTTGTCTTCTCGGGTATTTGGAGAGTCGGATAAGATAGTATTGCTTAATTCCATAGTACATCCGGTGGTACGCTTCGATTTCTATCGATGGTCCGAATCTCTAAACGAGGAGATATGCTTTGTGGAATCGGCTATTTTGTATGAATCCCGGTTTGACGAACTCGTAGATGAAGTCTGGACGGTGACAGCACCGGAAGAGTTAAGAATAAGTCGGGTTCGCCAGCGCAGCGGTTTGACCGAGGAAGAGATAAAAAAGCGTATGGCTGCTCAATTGTCCGAGGAAGAAAAACAGAGAAGAGCTGCTCATATTATTTGGAATGACGGTAATGTATCTGTTATCCATAGGGTTTTATCTTTATTGAAGTCATTGGAATGAGAATTTTTCGTTTTGAAGACGGTTAAACCGGACAAGAATATTATTTTTGTGGTTCGAATGATTTAAGTAATTAAATATAAAACGAAAATTTTATGTTAAAAACGATTTTATCTATTTCCGGTAAACCCGGTTTGTTCAAATTGATATCTCAGGCAAAAAATATGCTGATCGTGGAATCTCTGCAAACGGGGAAACGGCAACCTGCTTATGCCCATGAAAAAATCATATCGTTAGGAGATATCGCTATTTTCACCGATGAAGAAGACGTACCTTTGAGTGAAGTATTGAATGCGATAAAAGAAAAAGAAAATGGAGCGAAAGTAACATTAGATATCAAGAAAGCCGATAATGAAACATTGCGTGCATATTTGGCGGAAGTGTTGCCTAATTTCGACCGTGAACGTGTCTATCCGACCGATATAAAAAAATTGATAAGTTGGTATAACTTGTTGGTCGAAACCGGTAACACCGATTTTGTGGAAGAAGAAAAACCTCAAAAAGATGCCGATGTCGAGAACACGGCAGCAACGGACGATTCTGTAAATGAGAAAGAGGAAAAGCCCAAGACCAAAAAGGCAACAAAGAAAAAAGCAGAATAAGAAGCCATTCTAATGAACGGTAAATATAAGCCTGTGCGGTTTCCCGTACAGGCTTTTTTATGGATCGAGGGTGTGTATCCAAGCTCCTTGTGTGCGAATATCGTGGCAGGGAATACTATTTTCGAAACAGTCGTTTTGTAATTTAATGGCTCGTCTGGGGTGAACATCGGGACCGATGATAAATTGCCGAACGGAAAATAGTTCGAGTATGTCTTCTATTCTGCCGTTGAACATCTTGCCGATAATAACATAGTCTATCGTTAGTTTTTTCCCTATTGATAGTTTATCCCATTCTTGTTTACCGAGGAGGACGAGCCGTTTCCCATAAAATTGGGCGAAGGGATAGTCTATAAAGCCGGTGTTATCTTTGGTTCCGGGGGAGCCGTGTTGGAATATTTCGTATTGTGTCTTTCCGTTTTTCATACGATATTCTTCACCCACGACCCTTTGACCGGAGGTGAGGGTGTCGGATAAGAGAATATAACAACGAGCTTTGTCGCTGAGTTGAACGGCTGTCGATTTTTTACTGTCATATACGATAATTTCTGGCTGGGGCGATTTATAAGTGCACAAGTCAAAAATGAGAAAACCGATACAAAAGCCCAGAGTCAGCCAAAGAGTCTTTTTAGAACGATTCTTGACGGTTATATAAGATAGTATGCCGCAAATGAAATAAAGCCATAGATAGCGAGCTTCCAACCATACGCTTTCGATGTGGCTCCACGGTAGTTTGTATATATGCAGGCTTATCTGTTGTATATATTGCAGTAAAAAATCGACGGTATTTCCTAACCAATCATAGGGAATATGTAGGGCCGAGAGTAACAATAGGAAAAAAGAGAGTCCGAAAACAACGGGTAAAAGAGGCAGTACGAAAATATTACCGATTAGAAATAATAGAGGAATAGTGTGAAAATAATAGACGGCAATGGGTAGGGCTCCGATTTGGGCGGCGATGGATACTGCGACGCAAGAACTAAGCCAACGAACGACAAAGTAGGGTGAATTACCTCCGATATTTAGTTTGGTGTAGAATAGCAAGATAGCGGTTACTGCCGAGAAACTCATTTGAAATCCCACATCGAAAATGAGGTTCGTGTCGTACGATAACATAAAAAATGCTGCGGCGAAAAGTGCATTGAGAGAACTGTTGCGTCGGTCGAGAAATTCGGCTGTTAAAAGAAAGGATGCCATGATACAAGCTCGTACGGCCGATGGCGATAAGCCTGTTATATAAGCATAAATCCATAAAACGAATAAAGTGAATAGAGGCCTTAGTTTTCTGCAAGACTTGAAAAGAGAGAGGGGAAAGAACAAAAAGTAAATCAAAGATGCTACGACTCCCATGTGAAGTCCGCTTACGGCTAACACATGTGAAAGTCCGGCTGCCGAAAAGTACGATCTTAGGTCTTGTGGAAATTCCTGTCGTTCGCCTAACAACAAAGCCCTCAATAAAAGAGTACTGTTTTTAGACAAATTACAGGATTGAAGTTGGTCGGAAAGATGTTTTTGTAGATCCGAAGTGGCCTTTCGAAGATTCGATTTTGGTTTTTCTCCGATATATTTCCATTGTTTCCCGGTCAAATATTGACTTCTCGATATGCCTTTATGCTTCATGAACGAGGCGAAATCGAAAGCATAAGGATTGGTGTTGGGCGGTATTACTTTCGGTCGAAATTCAAACCCGATGATGTCGCCATATTCGAGCCGTCGGGCTTGAATACCTTTTTCAAAATAGAGAGCTATTTTTTCTTTATATTTCACGATCGACCCGTTTGTATCCGACAGGGCTGTTATCGTAACGGGACAGTAGTAAGAGTTCTTTTTTTCTATGGCTTTGTCGTTTACGTGAGCTATCGCGATAGGATAAAAACCGGAAGGCTGTTGGGATATGCGGTTTTGAGTGCCATGCAGTATCGCTCCGATAGAAAAGACGATAAGGAATAATCCGACTCCGAAAATACTTCGTTTGCGGTATTGTTCTTCGATACTGTCTCGTTTTATGAATGAACTCCATAAAACTAAGCCGCATAAAGCGGGAATGAGGTTTCCCCATATCGGTGGACATAGGAACTCTTGGTACAGGATACCTGCCAATAGAGGAACTAACAACCGTATGAATGGAGTGCGGGCTGCCGATAGGGAGGAGCTATTCATAAGTCGATTGTTTGAATGGGGCTTATGTTCAGAATTTTCGGGTCATATAGCGCATGAAATCCGATTCGACACCACCGGTTTGACCGGTATTTTGAACGAAGCAGAATTCCCGTTCGCAATCGAAGTCGCTGATTTCGATGACTTTCAATTTTCCATCAGCTATTTCCGATGATACGGCTTGTATGGAAACAATACCCACGCTGTCGGTATTGTATAAAAACCGTTTGATACCTTCGGTGGTTCCCAATTGCATGATAATATTGAGTTGGGATAATTTCAACTGGCGTGTACCCAATGCTTTTTCAAAGACCTCTAAACTGCCCGACCCCTGTTCTCGAATAACCAACGGAATTCTTTTCAGTTCCTCTATCGTTATTTCTTCAAGTTTGGCCAATCGGCTGCGCGTACTGGTTATACAAACCAGTTCGTCTCGCATAAAAGGGGTGTAATGTAGATGTATTTGTCGACTGCAACCCTCGATGAGTCCCAAGTCGATACGATGTTCTTCGACTGCTTTTTCTATATCGCTGGAATTACCATTGATTAACGAGAGTTTTATTTGTTTGAATTTCTGTTGAAATGTAGCCAGATAGGGCGGAAGCACATACTGAGCGATCGTTGTGCTAGCTCCCAAACGAAGCTCTCCGATGTGACGCTGGGTCAATAAGTTCATCTCGAAATCGAGTTGTTTGTATTGTTTGAGAATTTTTTCGGCGTGGCTTAACAGCAGTTCTCCGTCGGGGGTCAGCGTTATGTGAGTACCCATTCTCTCGAACAGTCGGGTGCTGTATTCTGTTTCAAGTTCTTGTATGTGCTTGCTGATTGCCGGTTGACTTACATATAGCTCTTTCGAGGCTTTGGTGAAGCTGAGGTTGTGAGCCACACTGCAAAAAACTTTTAATCTGAAATCTATCATGATAAGAGTCAATTTATTCGTTCCAAATCTTCCATGCCGCCAGTGCTTGCAAATGAAGCATTTCTATTCCGTTTTTTATTTTGCAACCCTGTCGGGCTGCTTTTTGGAGAAATAAAGTCGTTTCGGGATTGTAAATAACGTCGTAGCAAAGATGTTCGGGGCTTAGTGCCGTGTAGGGTATGTTCGGAGATTGGTCTATGTGAGGAAACATGCCTAACGGAGTGGTATTGACAATGATTTTGTGATTATCGATTAGGTCGGGAGATAAGTCTTCGTAACTGAGTATATCTCCTCTTTTTTGTCGGGAAACGAATGTCGGTGTGATATGCAAGGCTTTTAGCCCGGCATGAATAGCTTTTGATGCACCACCGGTTCCGAGAATAAGCGCTTTTGTCATGTGGTCGTCCAATAACGGAGCGATAGAATTGGTGAACCCTATGATATCGCTATTGAATCCTTTGAGAAATATCTTGTCTCCTTGCCTCGTAATTTTGATGACATTGACCGCTCCGATTTCGCGAGCCAAAGGGTGCAATTCGTCGAGTAGGGGGATAACTGTGGTTTTATGAGGAATCGTCACATTCAATCCGCACAATTCATGGTTGTCCGAGATAAGCTGTCTCAAACAGGAAATATCCTGTATCTCAAAGTTTTCATAGGTGGCGTTTATATGCTCGTCTTCAAATTTTTGTTGGAAAAAAGAGCGGGAAAACGAGTGCCCCAAAGGATAGCCCACTAATCCGTATTTTCTTTTCATAAAGCCGATAAATTAACCGTTATATTTCGAAGCCGATAATATTTCCCCTCCATTGTCGGTCGTCTCGATAATTTCGATCGCTTCTTTTTTCTTTTCGTTAGCATAAGCCTTGATGATTTGAAGCCCTATCCAGCGGCCCAATCGTCCCGGTGCATCTTGATGAAGTACCGATACGAAAGGGGCCGGCTCGATATACTTGTTGATAAGCATCGATTCGGTATTGAACAAGTGCTTTTTACCGATAAGTTGTTTCCATATTTCAGCTTCGTTCTCTTTGCACCATTGAGCTTGTTTGTCGGAATATCCCAATAGGACATATTCGTTTATTCGAGGAAATATCCGGGACAAGCAATAAAGAATTTTCCCTTCGTATATCATTCGATCTAATAGTGCGTTTCGCTGCGATTGGTAGGGATATAAAGTGCGTAGCCAAACTTCGACGACATCGATGGGAATGCGGTCGCTTTCATGTAAATTCCGTTCGTAATTATAATAGCGTTGTTCATAAAGGGGATAGTTTTCACCCAAATAACAGTCTAAGGAAACCGATAGCAAAGTGGTATCGATTGTGACGATCGATTGGTTCAGTCCCGAAATGTGGGTAAGAATGCGGGGACGTTTTTGTGGAGCGAACAACTCGTTGTATCTTAGGAATGCGTTCTGTAATTCGGTAATCCATACGGTATCGTTGGAAAATTTTGTTTCTGTATCCGCATACAACTGGGATATAGCCTCGTTGGATAAAAACATTTTTAATCCCTTTTGGAACGATGGAGCATCTCCCAAACCGAGTATGTGTCGACAATAAACCGGAAAAAATGGTATGTATTTATCTATAAAAAGAAATATTTGGGCCGAGTCTGTTTCTTGGACGTAAGAAGGTAGTCCTTTATCGAATCGTTCTATGGTCACGATCGGATTACTTGAATGGTTCGATATCTCCGATGCTTTTCCGTTGCAAGCGATAAAACAAAGGGTAAGTAAACTTACGACGACGGCATATTTGCTTGTTTTCTCGGGTTGTATCATAATACTCTCTTTTTATGTCTCTTCTGCAAATTTACTTTTTTCTTTTGAGAAACCCATAAAGAACATTTTTGTTTTGTTATACGGTGTATAGGACAATAAATATCTATTAATTCGAGGCTTTTTCGGTCTTTATTCGTACCTTTGCGATATATGTGAGGAACAGGACGTGCTTGGGCATAAGCGATAAAGCTTGTTTCTGTTCTTGGTTTACACTATCTTTGCATATAATGAGTAATAGGTTTTTTACTTATCGGGATTAAATGACGGATTATAATTTATGAAGCATTCATATTTCAGCCGGAGGTTATTGTCGGTTTTTATGGCTTTTGCTTTGGGCCTTTCCGTCTTGTTGGCCAAAGATTTTGTCGTGGTGATCGATGCCGGTCATGGCGGGCACGATCCCGGCTCTCTCGGCAGCAAGGCGAAAGAGAAAAACATCAATTTGGGAGTTGCCTTGAAATTGGGACGTCTGATTGAAAATAATATGCAAGGTGTGAAGGTGGTCTATACCCGTAAAAAAGACGTTTATTTGACCTTGCAGGAGCGAGCTAATATAGCTAATAAGGTTCAAGGCGATTTGTTTATTTCTATTCATACCAATTCTTTGGATAAAAAATCCCCCAATCGTAGGAAAGTCGCCGGCGCTTCTACTTGGACATTGGGGTTACACAGAAGCAAGGAGAACTTAGAAGTTGCAAAACGGGAAAATTCCGTTATATATTTGGAGAATGACTTTTCGACTCGTTATGAAGGATTCGATCCGAATTCGACCGAGTCGTATATTATTTTTGAATTCATGCAGTATAAACACATGGAGCAGAGTATAAACTTTGCTTCGGATATACAACGTGAATTTGTTTCGACTGCCGGCCGAGTGGATAGAGGTGTAAGACAGGCAGGATTTTGGGTACTCGCTAAAACGAGCATGCCTGCGGTTTTAGTGGAGCTCGATTTTATTTGCAATCCGACGCAGGAGAGATTTTTGAATTCCGAATCCGGTCAGGAGAAAATGGCAAAGTCTATATACAATGCTTTTGTCAAATATAAATCAGACTATGACCGTAAGCAAAATGCCGGCAAAAGGGTAGAGGGGTCACCGTCTTCTTCCGCAGTTGTATCGCCCGATAAAAAGACTCAAACGGGTGATTCGAATGTGGAAGTCTCTGAACAAGCCGAGAAATCCGGGGTTACTTATTATAAAGTACAGTTCATGGCTTTGCCTCGGAAATTGCCGGCTAATTCCAAAGAATTTAAAGGGCTTTCTCCTGTCGAATATTATAAAGACGGAGGAATGTATAAATACACCTATGGAAAATCTACCGACCGAGACGAAATACAGAAACAATATAAAAAAGTAAAATCTTTGTTTCGCGATGCCTTTATCATAAAGTTCCGTGATGGAAAACGGGTCTATTGAAAGGTATTGCGATGCTGAATAAAAAATAGAATATGAAAAAGTGGTTTGGAAAAGAAGTTAAGATAGCACTATCGGTTCTTGCGAGTATTTTGATTTTGTATGTGGGAATTAACTATTTGAAGGGAATCAACGTAATGAAACCTTCTAATTATTATTATGTACAATTCCCGAATGTTGCAGGTTTGGCCCAGTCTGCACCGGTATCTATCGATGGATACAAAGTGGGACTCGTGCAGGAAATCGTTTATGATTATGATGCGAATGGCGCGATTAAGGTGCTGTTGAATCTCGATAAAAAATTAAAAATCCCGGTCGATAGTAAAGTCTATCTCGAAACCGATATGCTTGGAACGGCATCGATTGTTATCGATCTGAACCCTCATGTGAGCGAATACTATGATCATGGAGCCGTTATTGAAGGGGAAGTGAAGTCTGGACTAATGCAAAACATACAAGGAGAGTTGTTGCCCCAGTTTGCTTTGCTGTTACCGAAACTCGACAGTATTCTTTCGGGATTGCAGACGCTAGTCAATGATCCTGCTTTATCTGCTTCGGTAAAACGTATCGATCATATTACCGCTAATTTGGAGCGTTCGTCCGTGCAATTATCACAGATGATGAAAAACGATGTGCCGGCTATTCTCGACAATGTACAAGGAATAACAGCGCAGGTAAATCAGTTCTCGGGAACTTTGAATTCGTTACCTCTCCAATCTACTATGATTTCGGTTCAGAAAACTTCCGATAATTTGCAGCAAATAACCAATCGTTTGACTTCTCCCGACAATAGTCTGGGACTATTGTTGAACGACCGGCTGCTGTACGATAAAGCGAATGGCGTTTTGGGGAGCGTAGATTCTTTGATGATTGATTTAAGACTCAATCCGAAACGTTATGTTCATTTTTCTCTATTTTGATTTTGTGAATATTTTTATTATTTAGAATCATTATAAATAAAGAGGGCCGTGTAATTTTTTTGTAATCTTCCCAGAGCTACGCTTATATGTGTTTATTTCCAAATTTCGTATAAAGGGAACGATTTTTGTCGTAGAACATGTGGAAGATTGTAAGATATTGTAAATAAGTGTGATAATAATTTTCTATGTCAGATAATTTGCTTTGTATGGTCGGGCTTTATAAACACCTTGTAATCAGTTGTTTGTGCTAGAACTGTAAAAAGCAAATATTTTTGAATTTGTTTTTGATGAAAAATAATTTGAATTTTGTACTCACAAAAGTTTTTTGATAGAAGATTTACATAAAAATGGGTTCAGAACAGCATGTTCAGTTGTGGGACCGATGTTTAACAATTATCAAAGACAATATAAACGAAGAGGCTTTCGATAGTTTATTCAAGCCGATAGTCTCTTTGGGGTTTGATGATAATGTGTTGACTTTGCTTGTCCCTTCACATTTCGTTATTGAGCAGATTGAGGAGCATTATCTCAATTTGCTGAAAAAGGTTCTGCCTCGCATATACGGGGCAAGCGTGAAATTGTTGTATCGTGTACAAATCGTTCGTCAACCGGAAGCTACCGTCGATTTGACCGCTACTACTAAATCGACTGCCGTAAAGAAGATGCAACAGTCGATGCCCGATCTTTTAGACCCTTTCAAACAACGCGTTTACGATGAGCTCGATCCCCGCCTGAACCCTATCTATACTTTTGAAAGCTATTATCAAGGGGCGAGTAACATGCTGGCACGTACGGCAGCAGAATCTATTGCTGCAAACCCGGGGAGAAACACCTTTAATCCGTTGTTTTTATTCGGTGAGTCGGGGGTTGGAAAAACCCACCTGATTCAAGCGATAGGATTGCGTATTAAAGAGAATAATCCGGCTTCTCGTGTGCTATATTTATCGGCTCATGATTTTTTAGTGCAATATACCGATGCTGTTCGTAATAATCGGGTGAACGATTTTATCAGCTTTTACCAGAGTATAGATGTTCTGTTGATGGACGATATTCAGGAATTTGCCGGGAAGACCCAGACGCAGAATACATTCTTCCATATATTCAATCATTTGCATCAGAGCAATAAGCAATTAGTGCTCACTTGCGACAGGCCTCCGGTTGAGTTGGTGGGTATGGTATCGCGCCTGCTGACTCGTTTCAAATGGGGTTTGACGGCCGAGGTCGAACGCCCTGACTATGAATTACGATACGATATCTTGATGAGTAAGGTCCGTCGTGATGGATTGTCTATTTCCGAAGAGGTTATTGACTATATAGCTCGTAATGTCACCGATAATGTGAGAGATTTGGAAGGAGTCATTGTATCGCTTATGGTACGTTCGAGTGTCTTGAAGAAAGAGATTTCGATAGACATGGCCGATCAAGTGTTGGCTGCCAGTGTAAAGATGACTCAAAAACAGATCACCATAGATTCGATAAAAGAGGCTGTTTGCGGATATTATGGACTGGAAACGTCGAGATTGTTGGAGCGTACTCGCAAGAGAGAAGTGGTCGTTGCTCGCCAAATGTCAATGTATTTGGCAAAGAAATATACCACTCTTTCGTTGGCAGGAATCGGTGATGTGTTAGGGAAAAAAGACCATGCTACGGTTTTGCATGCTTGCAAGACTATATCGGAGCAGGTAGGTGTCGATAAAAAATTGCGCAGCGATTTGGAAGAGATAGAGCAGCGTATTCAAGGATAGTAATATAAATTACTCGAAGAAAAATAAAAGAGCTCCTTTTCAAGAGCTCTTTTATTTTTCTTCTTTAATCAGGTAAACGGAATCCCTGCTTGACGATGAAGTCAAGGAATGTTTTTGAAAATAGTTCATTGTCTTTTCGGGGAGAACGTACGTCTGTGAAGACTTGGGCTAAATTCTCTTTATGGTTCTCTTCGATATATTTCTTGTTTTCTGCCAAATTCTCTTTTTCGAAGTAGAGCCGATGTATTGCTTTGGGGGTATAGTCTTGATATGCTTCGTGGTGAAGAATCGCTTCGATGGGAAGTCGTTCTATTTGCGCAGGTATATCTGCGGGATAACCCACCGTAAGAGTGGTAATAGGAATGACAAACTTGGGCAGACGCAATATTTCCGCTATCTGAGGAGCGTTATATGTGGTAGTTCCCAGATAACAGCAACCCAATCCTGAAATTTCGGCTACTGTACAAAACTGTTGAGCTACAAGCAATGCATCGATAGCTGCCGTGACGAAGGATTGGAAATTGTCATATCCCGGTTCTGCATGATTTTGTTCGCACCATTTAATAAATCGGTTGAAATCGGCACAAAAAGTTAATACGACAGGGGCGCTGGTTACAGTGGGTTGATTGAAATGAGCCGGAGCTAACTTTTCTTTGTTCTCCTGTTCTCGGGTTATGACAACACTGTAAACTTGCATATTTTGCGTCGTGGGGGCTCGAAATGCTGTTTCGAGTAACTCATTGAGTAATTGCTCGTCAATATCCTTATTGAGATATTTCCGTATAGTTCTTCTTTCTTTTAAAGACGATATCATATAAAGGTAGTTATTAGAGGTTAGATGTTCGATTGCAAAATTAAAAATTTATTTGATAAGTTATTTATTTCGGTTACTAATTATTAGTAACTCTTTTTATTCCTTCTCATTGTAAAAAAAGAAAATTTATAAACTGTTTTTATCGAGATGTTTCTTTTTATATTGCTCTTATTTTTACAGTTGATTTTTAAAGTTGGAAACTTTTTAAGCTTCTTGAAAATATAATGTTTTGATAACTAGAATATTATTTGTTTGATTTGGGAAACTTTTTGAAAATTGAAAATTTAAAAATGATATTGTTTGCGTATGTAGAATGTTTTTTATAAACTTGCACCGTAAATCTTTTTCATCAAGAAACCTTTGTCTAAATTAAGTAAATTAACGAAAACTGAAAAACATTTTATCTCGTGGAACCAATTGTTTATACTTACGACGAAGCATATCAGGCCTCGTTGGAGTATTTTAAAGGCGATGAGCTGGCGGCTCGTGTGTGGGTTAACAAGTATGCTCTAAAAGATTCGTATGGGAATATTTATGAAAAGACTCCCGACGATATGCATTGGCGTATCGCTAATGAAATTGCTCGTATAGAGCAAAAATATCCTAATCCTCTTTCGGCACAGGAACTGTTCGATTTAATGAAAGGTTTCCGTTATATCGTACCGCAGGGAAGTCCTATGAGCGGTATCGGAAACAATTATCAGGTAGGGTCGTTGTCCAACTGTTTTGTAATCGGTCTCGACGGAGCACCGGATTCCTATGGAGGGATTATAAAAATCGACGAAGAGCAAGTTCAATTAATGAAACGTCGGGGAGGAGTCGGTCACGATTTGTCTCATATTCGGCCCAAAGGGTCTCCGGTAAAAAACTCGGCTTTGACTTCTACGGGTTTGGTTCCGTTTATGGAACGTTATTCCAATTCCACGCGTGAAGTTGCTCAGGACGGTCGTAGGGGAGCTTTAATGTTATCGGTTTCTATTAAGCATCCCGATTCGGAATCGTTTATTGATGCCAAAATGGTCGAAGGACGGGTGACAGGAGCTAATGTGTCGGTGAAGATTCACGATGATTTTATGGAGGCTGCCATTGCCGGAAAAGCTTATCGGCAACAATATCCTATCGATTCCGACGATCCGAAAGTAACGAAAGAGGTCGATGCGCAGGCTATTTGGAAAAAGATAGTACATAATGCTTGGAAGTCGGCCGAACCCGGAGTTCTATTTTGGGACACCATTATCAGAGAGTCTGTCCCCGATTGTTATGCCGACTTAGGTTTCAAAACTGTGTCGACCAATCCTTGTGGAGAAATACCCTTGTGTCCTTATGATAGTTGCCGTCTGTTAGCGATAAACTTGTACTCCTATGTGGTCAATCCTTTTACGAAAGAGGCTTATTTCGATTTCGATTTGTTCCGTAAACACGTAGGATTGGCTCAGCGAATGATGGACGATATCATCGATCTCGAAATGGAGAAAATCGATAAGATCATAGAGAAAATCAAATCCGATCCAGAGACCGACGAGGTAAAATGTACAGAGCTTAACTTGTGGTACAAGATTCAAAAACGCACTTTGCAAGGGCGTCGTACTGGTGTGGGTACAACTGCCGAGGGCGATATGATTGCCGCGTTAGGACTTCGTTATGGAACCGAAGAGGCGACCGATTTTTCAGAAAAAGTACATCGTTCGTTGGCGCTTGCGGCTTATCGTTCGTCTGTTTCGATGGCAAAAGAGCGTGGGGCTTTCTCGATTTTCGATGCCGATAGGGAAGTCGATAACCCATTTATCAATCGGTTGAAAAAGGAAGACGAGGAACTATATCGGGATATGTGTAAGTACGGGCGTCGGAATATTGCCTGTCTGACTATCGCACCCACGGGAACAACGAGCTTGATGACACAGACTACATCGGGAATCGAACCGGTATTTATGCCTGTTTATCGCCGTCGCCGTAAAGTGAATCCCAATGATCCAGAGGTTCGTATCGACTATGTTGACGAGACGGGAGATGCTTTTGAAGAGTATGTGGTTTATCATCACAAATTCATCACTTGGATGCAGGTGAATGGTATCGAAGTGAAAGAGAACTATACACAGGAAGAAGTCGATGCGTTAGTGGCTCGTTCTCCTTATTATAAAGCTACGGCTAACGATATCGACTGGTTGCAGAAAGTTCGTATGCAAGGCCGCATTCAAAGGTGGGTGGACCACTCGATTAGCGTGACGATCAATTTACCTTCCGATGTCAGCGAAGAGATGGTGGGTCAGCTATATGTAGAGGCATGGCGTTCTGGCTGTAAGGGGTGTACTGTTTATCGCGATGGTTCCCGGTCGGGAGTTCTCATCTCAGCCAAGAAGGAGGAGAAGAAACCCGTTGCAGTTATTAATCAACCGGCCGAGACATTGGTCCGTCCTATCGAGTTGGAGGCAGACGTGGTTCGTTTCCAGAATAATAAAGAAAAATGGATTGCCTTTGTCGGTTTGAAAGACGGTAAACCGTACGAGATCTTTACCGGTTTGGCCGATGACGATGACGGTATTTTTTGTCCGAAGAATGTAGTCAAGGGAAAAATTGTGAAAGCTGTGAATGAAGATGGTACGAAGCGGTATGACTTCCAGTTCTCCAATAAGCGTGGCTACAAGACTACTATCGAGGGGTTGTCCGATAAATTCAATCCGGAATATTGGAATTATGCCAAGCTGATATCGGGGGTTCTCCGGTACGGAATGCCTATTCCGCAGGTATTGAAATTGGTTTCGAGCCTTGAATTGGATAGTCAGTCTATCAACAGTTGGAAAAACGGGGTCGAGCGAGCTTTGAAGAAATATCTGCCCAATGGGACTAAGGCTAACGGGCAGACTTGTCCTCATTGCGGGAATGAGACGCTCATTTATCAAGAAGGCTGTCTCATCTGTACGTCGTGCGGAACTTCCAAATGTGGATAATATTCGAGCGACAAATATAGACCAAAAAGCAAAAGCGAACTATCATAGGTTCGCTTTTGTTTTTTAGAAAAAAGGTATGAAGAAGAGCATTTGTTTTGTCGGAAAGTTCTTACCTTTATGATTAAAATATAGGATATAGCGATGAAAATAACATTCGAGATATATTATCATACTCGATGGGGCGAAAGTTTATTTCTCTCCGGGGACATAGATGAGCTTGGTGCGAATGAAGAGAATCGGGCTGTTATGATGGATTATCAAGGTGACGGCCTATGGAAATATACAATGGAACTTCCGGCCTCTGCAAAGAAGTTCCATTATGAATATCTGGTAAAGTCCGGGGAGGGAATCCGTCGGGAATGGGGGAGTCCTCATAGTTTCTCTCCGGGGAGGAATGCCGGGGAATATCGTTTGGTCGATCGATGGCGCGATGTTCCTGCCAATTTGCCTTTTTATTCATCGGCATTCATTCAAGGTATATTCTTTCGACAACACGCCGATTCTGTCGTAGAAACGATAGAACAGGGGACGTTCACCGTTAAGGTTGATGCGCCGCAACTAAGGCCCGATGAGAGGCTCGTTATGGTCGGCGACTGTCCGGAATTGGGCGATTGGGACGTTTTAAAAGCCCCGTTATTGAATGATTCTGCTTTTCCGGAGTGGCAGATAACCCTCGATGGGAGACAACTGAAATTCCCGTTCGAGTATAAGTTCGTTATCGTGCGTACCCATCAACGGGAAGTTGTTGCTTGGGAGACGGGAGAGAACCGTATTTGCCGGGAGAAACCGCAAAATCCTTCTGAGGCCGTGGTGGTTTCGGGACTTCGCTTCAACGGTTCCGAATCGCAGTGGAGGGGAGCCGGGACGGCGATTCCGGTATTTTCTCTCCGTACGGATTATGGGTTCGGCATAGGGGAGTTTATCGATTTGAAATATTTGGTAGATTGGGCGTTAAGAACAGGACAGTCGTTTATACAGCTACTCCCGGTGAACGATACGACGATGTCGGGTACATGGCAAGACTCCTATCCCTATAATGCCAACTCTACTTTTGCTCTGCATCCGCAGTACCTTCGGTTATCCGAAGTCGGGTATTTGAACGACGAGGTGGAGCAAGCCCGCTTCGATGCGTTACGAGAAGAATTGAACCGGTTGCCCGATGTCGATTACGAGCGGGTGAACCGTGCGAAGATGGAATATTTGAGACTTTTGTTCGAGGAGCAGGGCGAGGCTACGCTATCGAGCGACGGATTCAAAGCCTTTTTTCGGGATAATAGCTTTTGGTTACGTCCTTACGCAGCATTTTGCAGTTTGAGAGACCGATTTGGAACTGCCGATTTTAGCTGTTGGGAAGAACATTCGTTTTACGATGAATCGGCCATTGCCGACTATTGTGCCGTGTGGAGTCCGTGGTATAAATCGGTCGCATTGTATTATTATATTCAGTATCATTTGCATGTTCAATTATCCGAAGTCAAGGAGTATGCCCATCGGGCAGGAGTGGTTTTGAAAGGCGATATTCCCATAGGAATCAGTCGTACCAGTGTCGATGCGTGGGTCAATCCGCAACTCTTTCACATGGATAGTCAGGCAGGGGCGCCACCCGACGATTTCTCGATAGAAGGCCAGAACTGGGGATTTCCAACGTATAATTGGGAGGTCATGGCTCGTGATGGATATGCGTGGTGGAAAGCCCGGTTGCGCAAGATGTCGGAGTATTTCGATGCTTACCGGATTGATCATATTTTGGGCTTTTTCAGAATTTGGGAAATTCCGTTCAATGCCGTTCATGGTCTGCTGGGACACTTTAATCCGGCGTTACCGTTCTCTCCCGAAGAGTTGCAGGGATACGGATTCCGTTTTGATGCTTCGTGGCAAACGGTTCCTTATATTCGGGAAGATTTTTTGGACGAGATTTTCGGTGCATATACCGGAGAAGTGAAAGAGCGGTTCTTGGTACATAAGGGAGACGGACGATGGGATTTGAATGTCTTGGTCGATACTCAGCGTAAGATAGTTGGATATTTCTCCGGGGCGAGTGACGATATGAGTATTTTGATAAGAGACGGGTTGATGCGGCTTATCGATGATGTCCTTTTCCTCGAAGATCCCGATCGTCCGGGGTATTATCACCCCCGTATCTCGGCTCAGCATACACATGTTTATCATAGCCTCGATGAAGATCAGAAGTCTTGTTTCAATCGTTTGTATGACGATTTTTATTACCATCGTCACGATGTTTTTTGGAAAGACGAGGCGTTGCGGAAGTTACCTGCTCTCATATCGTCGACCGACATGCTGGTCTGTGGTGAGGATTTGGGAATGATCCCGCACTGCGTTCCCGAAGTGATGGAGCGTTTACAGATACTCTCGTTGGAAATACAACGAATGCCTAAGGAGTCTTGGCGCGAATTTGGGGATACATGGGCTTATCCCTATCGATCGGTATGTACGACCTCGACTCACGATATGTCGGGAATAAGGGCATGGTGGGAAGAGGATAGAGCTCGAACACAACGATTTTTCAATGAAATTCTCGGCGAACAGGGCGAGGCTCCTTATTTCTGTGAACCGTGGATTTGCGAGAAGATAGTCGAGTTGAATCTCTTTTCTCCTTCGATGCTTGCTATTTTACCGTTACAGGATTGGCTGTCGATAGACGGGCGGTTACGTCGGGAAAATCCGCAGGAGGAGCGGATAAATATACCGGCTCATTCCCGTCACTATTGGCGATACCGCATGCACCTGTCGATAGAACAGCTTTTGGAAGAAGGGGTATTTAATACCCGACTTCGGGAATTGATTGAACGTAGCGGGAGATAGGGGCTTTTACAAGGCATATCCCTCGAAATCGTATAGCACTGTCGACAGATAACGTTCTCCCGTATCGGGTAAAAGTACGACGATTGTTTTGCCTTTGTTTTCGGGTAATTGAGCCAGTTGGGTAGCTGCGAAAACAGCTGCTCCGGAGGAGATACCTACTAATAGACCCTCTGTCGCTGTCAGTTCTCTACTGGTGCGAATGGCATCGTCGTTGCTTACGGGGATTATTTGATCGACCACGGAAGCATCGAATGTCTTGGGAACGAACCCGGCGCCGATGCCTTGTATTTTATGGGAGCCGGCTTTACCTCCCGATAGAACCGGTGAGTCTTTCGGTTCTACGGCTACGATTTTTATAGCTGGGTTGTGTTTTTTAAGTCCGGCTCCTACGCCGCTGACGGTTCCTCCCGTACCTACTCCGGCGACGAATATGTCGATTTTGCCTTCGGTGTCTCTCCATATTTCTTCGGCCGTTGTTTTCGCATGAATGGCGGGATTGGCGGGGTTTTCGAATTGTTGCAGAATGATGCTTCCCTCTATCTCTTCATTCAGTTCTTTCGCCTTTTGAATGGCTCCTGCCATACCTTCGCTACCGGGAGTAAGTATTAACTGAGCTCCTAATGCTTTGAGCAGATTGCGCCTTTCCATGCTCATCGTATCGGGCATGGTCAGTATGAGCCGATAGCCTCTTGCTGCCGAAACGAATGCGAGACCTACACCTGTATTTCCGCTTGTGGGTTCTATAATTGTGGCATGGGATTTCAACAGCCCTTTTTGTTCGGCATCTTCTATCATAGATAAAGCGATACGGTCTTTTACGCTCCCGGCCGGATTGAAGTATTCCAGTTTAGCGACCAGTATTCCGTTCAACTCGTGTTTTTTATTGTAATTCGAGAGTTCCAATAGAGGAGTATTCCCTATCAAGTCGGTTAGACTTTTGGCTATTTTCTTCATGTTTATATGTTTATGGTGATACAAAGATAGTGCAAACGAGGGCAGGAGCAAATTAATTTGATGATATCGAGTGGGGCTTATATTTGTTTTAGTATTGAAAGTATGTTAATCTCCCTTTTCGATACGTTCGGTCTCACTTTCATGTGCGAATGTTTCTTTGATTGCAAATACGCACAAAGCTCCTGCGAATAACAGAATACCCGAAATCCCCAACATGACGGGCTGGCTACCGCCTAACCATCGTAGCAGAGAACCTCCTACTAAGGCTGCGAGAATTTGGGGAACACAGATCGTGCCGTTGAACAGTCCTAAATAGGCTCCCATATTTTTCCCCGAGATGGAATTGGTGAGGATAGTGAAGGGGAGAGCCAATATGGCTGCCCAAGCACAACCGATGAGGAAGAAAGGTAGGAACATCAGATAGGCATTGTGAATGAAAGGAACCAGTGTGAAACCGGCTCCGCCGATAAGTAGGCTGAGGCTATATGCCGCTTTTCTGTTTTTTATCAAGGGGAGAAGCGGGGCCCAACATACCGAGCCTATGGCTTGTATGGCGAATAATACGCCTGTCCAGTTCCCGGCTGATTGGTAGCCGGGAGAAGCAGGATCGGTCGAGTGCCAGACGTTGTCGGCGATGGCTCCTGTGGAGTAGGTCCACATATACATGAAAGCCGACCAACAGAAAAACTGAACGAGACCGACCGTCCAGAAAACTTTCGGAGCGTGGCGCAGTAGGGATATGAAATTATTCTTCTCTGTCAGTTCTTTGTCCGAAATTTGGTGAAACTTCCGGAACTCCGCAGGTGGCATTTCCTTTACCCGTATCGAAGAATAGAGGGTACACAGTATCAATATGGCTGCCCCTCCGTAGAAAGAGAAAATTACCGAATCGGGGATAACTCCGGGGGCTGCGATATTGCTGATGCCGATGTAGGTGAACAGGATAGGGAACAGGTAGCCGACTAAACTTCCGGCATTGGAAAGGAAACTTTGTATGGAATAAGCGAGTCCTTTTTGCCGTTCGTTGACCATATCGCCTACCAACATTTTGAAAGGTTGCATGGCCATATTGATAGATGTGTCCAACATCATGAGGGCTATTAACCCGAACCACATTGCATGGATATATCCCTTGAATGAAGCGGCATTAGGCAATAGGCACATGACTGCTACGGCAATGGCCGAGCCGGCGATAAGGTATGGAATACGTCGCCCGAAACGATTCCAAGTGCGGTCGCTCAATGCGCCTACGATAGGTTGTACGATAATTCCCGCTAACGGAGGAAGTATCCAGAAATAACTTAAATTATGCGGATCGGCCCCTAAGGTGGCGAATATCCGGCTAATGTTGGCGCTTTGAAGAGCATAGGCTATCTGAACGCCGAAGAATCCGAAACTGATATCCCATAGTCTTCGGAAACTTAAATCGGGTTTTACTCTCATTCCATCGAAAAGAGAGGAGCATTGGGTTTATTGTAAATCCGTTGTTCTGTTTATTCCGGGAAGGTCATGCCATACAGTTTCTCTATTTCCTGAGGCCAAAGGTTCTCATTCGGAGTTTCGAGAATCAACGGTATGTTATCAAAACGCTTATCTTGCATTAATCGTTCAAAGAACCCCATACCCAATACGCCTGCGCCTAAACTGTCGTGACGGTCTACACGGGAGTCGAGTCCTTTTTTAGCATCGTTCAGGTGCATTCCTCGCAAGTATTCGAATCCGATAATTCGGTCGAATTCCCGCCAAGTCGCATCATATCCTTCGGCTGTCGCCAAATCGTAACCTCCGGCAAAAGCATGGCAGGAATCTATGCAGACTCCTACACGACTTTTGTCCTCTATCCGGTCGATGATAACCGCTAAATGCTCGAACTTGAATCCTACGTTACTGCCTTGCCCGGCCGTGTTTTCTATAACGGCGGTAACCCCATCGGTCTTTTCGAGAGCCAAATTGATCGATTGGGCGATACGGGCTAAACACTCGTCGGTCGAAATCTCTTTCAAGTGACTGCCGGGGTGGAAATTCAATAGTTTCAATCCCAGCTGTTCGCAACGTCGCATTTCGTCCAGAAAAGCCGCCCGAGATTTGGTTAGCCCTTCTTCCTGAGAATGTCCGAGGTTGATTAGGTAGCTGTCATGCGGTAGTATATATTGGGGTGAGAATCCGTATTTTTCGCAATTCTCCTTGAACAGTTCTATGCTTTTGTCCGATAACGGAGGCGATTGCCATTGCCTTTGATTTTTTGTGAACAAGGCGAAGGCTTTGGCTCCTATGGCATGTGCGTTTACCGGAGCGTTTTCTACACCGCCCGCAGCACTTACGTGGGCTCCTATAAATTTCATGATTCCAGTCGTTTTTGTTCTTTAAGCAAAACTACAAAAAAAGCCGATTGCTGCCGAGATGAATGAGTTAAGATTTGAGATGGTTCCTGAAAACTTCTTTATCTTTGTGAGTACGAAGATAGGATGCGGTTCGGTATAGACAAATCGGAAATGGGGTTTCCGTTTGTCTCTGCTCTCACCTTTCGCTATCTTTGTAGTTACAAAGTATAGAGTATGAATAAGGTATATTATTGGATATTTTTTCTGCTATTGCTTGCCGGTTGTCAGGATAGAACGGATTCGTCGTACATGATTACAGGAAAAGTGGTTAACTCGCTGACTGACGGGAATGTCGTTTATTTGTCTCATAGTAACGGAGATGAATTGGTGAACTTGGACAGTGCGATAGTCGATGGCGGAGTTTTTTCTTTTCACGGAGTACAGGAGGAACCGATTATGGCTTATCTACGGTTTAACCGTTATCTCGATTCTTTGGCTGTGCCCGTGTTATTTGTGTTGGAAAATGGAGCGATGGAGGCGGTGATGGATACTTCGTATTCGAGTGTCGCAGGGACGGAGCAGAATAACATATTCGAGGAATATAAACGGGAGGCGTATCGCCTCGATTCTTTACGCCGCTGTTTGCATAACCATTACGTCGAACAGGTGGAGAAGCGTATGATGGATGCCGGTTTGGAACAATCGATGTGCGATGAGGATTTTCGTTTGAGCAGCCAAGAGGAGAAGCTGGCCTACCGGTTTATTCGACGGAATCATTATTCACCGGCTGCGATATGGGTGCTGGAACAGATGCAAAGCCGTTTCGATGAAGATGAGTTGCGAAGCCTTTTGTCGGGATTCGGTGGGCGAAGTAAGAATGCGCAGGTATTGTCCGATATTTCTTTGCGCTTGCGTAATGCCGATAAAGTCGAGCCGGGAAATCCGTATGTAGATGTTCCATTGATAGAGTATTCGGGACGGAAAGAGAATCTGTCGGGATATATAGGATATGCAAGATATACGGCTATTGGCTTTTGGCGTTCGGATAGCGAGCCTTCTTGCCGGGATATGACGAAATTCGGAGAACTGTATCGGGCGTATGGTTATCGGGGCGCGACCTTTTTGTCTGTTTCATTGGATAAAAAACGGGACATATGGCGAGAAAAAGTGAGAACTTTGGGATTGCCTTCACATCAATGTGTGGCCGCGGAACCCGATGTAATCGAAACCCGATATGCTCTGGTGTCGGTTCCCAATTTTATGCTTATTGCCCCCGATGGGTCCATCGATTCCCGTAACCTGACGGTGACAAAGTTGGAACAGAGGTTGCAAGAACTGTTACCCTATCGGGCGAGAAGAGATACTGCTGTGTCGTCTGTACCGGATACCACTGGATTTGTAAAACGATCGTCAATATAGTTCGTCTCCACAATACTCGGCAATGTCGTAGTAATGAGATTTTTTCATATTGCAAGTATTGTAATTTGTCTAAAAATGGGAATCAAGGCAAAATAGAACTTCTGCCTTGACTCTGCATAGAGATCCCCTCTGCCTTTAATCTTTGAGATTGGCGAAAGGTCTGTGTCCCCCGTGCTGTTCTTTGAATCGGGCGATGAGTGCGGTTTCGATCGCTTCGGGATCTTCGTCGGGAGTAGGTTTCCAGCACAACAGCAAATTGCCGGAATTTTTTATTTGCCAAATGTATCGGCCGCCCCAGTGCCCTATATTTTGTCCATTCCCGAATTTCAGATATTGATTTAGTCGTTTTCGGAGGGTTGTTCCGGCTTTTCCGATATAGACCACGCATGTATTTTCTACCCAGTTGGTTTCCAACTCGGTTATCGACACATTGGGATCTTTCCCCTTAAAGAATCCTCCCGTACCGTGGGAGAGAAACTCGGGCATATTTCCCTCTGTATAGACAACCATATACACTCCGGCTGTTCGGGGTATTGCCGTACTGTCGGCTTGCAGTTGTACTACCGGAATGAATCCCTCGAAACCGGCGGCTTTCAAATCATCGATAGTGTTGAATTTCATAGATGTATCATTTAATTTGCACTTTGCTCCTTTTTCATTTTTGTCGATATGGCTATTTTTTCACCATTGAAATAAGACGTTTAATGAATGACGAACGATTAGATTCGTCTGTACAGGCATCTTTTACGGTTATTTTACCATTGCTTATCAACTGTATTAAATCTGTTTCGGTACAGTCTATTATACCCCAGTCGTCTCTTCCATAAAACCCCAGTTTACGCATTTTGTTCCGTATCGATTTCTGTTTGTCCGATGGAGCTTGCCTTCTCTCTTTGATGAGTTGCAACAATTGTTCGATTTCAGCTTTTGTAAATACTTTTTTTCCCTTCATGACTGTATAAATTTATATAAAACTTATAATTATAAATTTTGAATATTATATTCTATAATACTAATCCGTCTTACCCCAAGAAATCATAACAAAGTCTCCTTTCTGCACAATAACAGCAGATGTATTATTGAGTTTTAGTCTAATAAAATATTCATATTCTTCGATTACTGTACCAAATGTCTTGAATTTATCGGATAGTCTTGAGAATAGTGCATTTAACTTGCCGTGCATTACCCCGGTATTATTTATGTATAAGGTAAAGCTGGTGAGAGAAACATCGCACCATGTGTAACCGGCAGGAATCTTGTTGTCGCTATAATAGTAATATCCACCCCAGTAATCATAATTGAGTTCTCTTTTTGTACGGTATATTTTTTTGCTTAGATTACCTGTAAAATTTATATGAGTCGATATTCCGATATTACCTATAACTTTTCTTCTAAATTCAATATAATCTTGGTTAATATACCACTCAGGATTATCAAGAGGACCGTCCATAGGTTTATCATTAATATATGTTCTAAAGTCCCTTTCAACAAGCAAATTGAAAACATCTTGCAGTGTCGATTTAAAAGTTAGTCCCATGAGTCCATCGGGAGATATGTCTAATTCGGAAATAAAATTGTCCAAATCAAGGAAATCACTTTCTATAAGATCCTCTTCTCCCTCAGAAATTTCTATATTTACAATATTAGGAAGACCTTCTATCTCTTCTCCGTTTTTGTTTATAATCGAAAAATAATCATCAATATTTACGATTGAATGAATGCCATCTAATCGTGAGAAGCGGGAAGCCCATTTGTATTTCTTTTTTTCGATAGGATTATCTTTGTTATCTATGTATGTGAATTCATATTCATATGTGCTATCTGTTTCTATAGCAGCTAATAGTAGATTGTCTTGGTCGTGGATAAGACCTTTATATTTAGGTCTAATCATAGTTTTACCATCTAATCCCATCAATCCCCATCTTGTACCGTTACTATAAGTAAATGATTTTTCAGAAATGGTTCCAATTTCCTTGAATCTTGAATCCGGTTCAACTACATATTCACCCATATCGTTTATGATACCCCACATTTCCTGATCGTCTTTTTTTACACAGACAGCTAACATCCCATGGGAAAAATGGTTAATCCCTGTATGTTTGTATTTATCTCTTGAAAGTTCAAGTATCGTTTCTCCGGTTGTGTTGACAACTGAAAATATAAATTCATTTTCATTTTCATTTTTATTCTTATATTTTGAGTGGATGCCTATGAATTTACCGTCGTTGCAATCGCATAGTAAAATATATTCTGGTTTTATAATGCAATTCCCATTTCTATTGACTGCACCCATAAGGGAGTCGGTTGTCAAAAATACAGCATAGTTATTTTTGAAAGGTCTTACACCATAAACTTTTTTCCCTGCAATTGAGTCGAGTACTTTTATAGTATTTCCTTCGGTATCTATGATAGAAACCGGTTTCCCTTTCTCGGCGACAATGGCAACGCCGTTGTGAAAGCCGGAAATGTGAGCATATTCTTTGCCTATAGGTTGGGGCTTTTTCTCGGCTGTGTACATTTCCCATGTTCCATTGTTTGTTCGAATGAAAAATCTCCCGTTGCGCGCCACTGTCGGCGTTTCCTCGAATTCTTCGGAAAATAAGACTTCTCCATTGGGTGCAATCATACCCCATAATTCATTCTCGGATTCTTGAAAAGGTATGTATTCAACGCATTCATTACTTGTTTTTGAGCATGCGGTAAAGATTAAACTTGCCCAAATTACATACGCCAATTTAATTTGTTTCATGATATTTGTAGTTAAGTTTGTTTTAATAAATTAGAGTCCCGGTTTCATCGAGATAAAATATTTGATTTTCGTTGTTCATTCCTTCACATCCATTTCTTGCTTGGTATTTGGGACATATTAAGCATGGCTCCGAACGAAACTGTTCCGGAATTATACCGGTATATTCACAAAACGGACAGCAAAGAGTTGGTTGGTTTAATATTTGTGTTTGGATTGTATATTGGTTTTCCTTCGCTCTTTGTTTATTCTGTTTATCCAATTTTTCTTTTTCCGCCTTCCCTTTTTCTGATAAAGGAATTCTCCATTGTTTTGGAGATTTTAGCGTTTGATAGGCGTGAGGAATCAGTCTTGATTCTACTATTTTTTTCAAGGCTTTGTTATCAGCGATTAAGCGGGTAGAGGTAAGTAGACGATTAGCTTCTGCTAAAAGCATATAAGGCTTGTTTTTTTGTATAAGCTGAATATCTATTGCCTGTATGATTTTTTCGATATTTTCCATAACGATAATTTTAGTGTTGAATTTCATAGATGTATAATTCTTCTTTATATCGGCTCTAAGGCTTCCTTAGACTTATTTAATTTTGATTCTAATATAAGTTCCTATAAAGCCGAAATTATCGAATACCGAAAGATCCCCATTTTTTTCGACAATATAATATTTTTCAGTATGGTTCTTATCGAAAAACACTCTGAATCCGTTCAGATACTGTTCTCTTAGAGATGTATAATCCACCCATTTACCCGGCTCGTCCGCATGGTTCAGTTCCATGATGTAACCCTTATTTTTGTCTTTTCGAATGCGGTGTAATATTTTAGTGTCATAATCGTCTCGCCATATGCCTATAATATTTCCCTTTGAAGAAGATGATGATTGTACAACAAGAATCTTATTATTCGTTTTTGTACTAATTGTTGTAGCCGATAAGTTAAAGGAGAAAAAGGCACAACTAAAAAATCCTACGAATAGAAGTGATAGTATAAAATAACTTTTCATAATTATTGATGTTAAAAAATAGTATTCGATAATATTCCTCTCAGAAAGCTATTATTAATATAGCTATTCTGCCATAAAGAGCCATGTCGGAGCGAGCCTCTTTGGGCTGAATATCGTTTTCAATAATCGGTATATCCTGTTACATTTCCGTCTTTGTCGAGATAAAATATTTTATTTTCTATGTTCATTCCTCCAAATCCATTTCTTGCCCGGTATTTATGCCGGACGTAGTACCCGTTTTTTGTTGGTTGTACGGCGGACCACTCTATGGGGTCATAGAGCTGTCGGGATCATTTAAATTATCATCTAGGAATTGTTCTACTTGATATACCGAGGCATCCAGTCCGCTATTTGTCACAGGATTTTCGTCAAAACTTGATGAGCCGTCGTCGAAAACGACATAAATGACACTGATGACGATCACTAAAATGAAACTAATTTTTTTTATTGATTGCTCTATCGCGCTCAATCCATAAAGGATTGTCTAATCTCGAATGGCAACATGGGCATATTAAGTATTGCTCCGAACGAAACTGTTCCGGAATTATACCGGTATATCCACAAAACGGGCAACAAAGAGTTGGTTGGTCTGAGATTTGGATTTGAGATTGGTTTTGCTCTTGAACTACCTTTTTTGTTTTCGTCGTTTTTGGGGCGTTCTTGGACTTCTTCTTTTTTAGTGTAGCTTTTCTGCTTCTCCCCTCCTCAGAAAGAGGGAGCAGCCATTGTCTCGGAGAAGTATTTGTTTTGTAGGCATGGGGTATCTCCCCTCGTTCGAGTATTTGTTTCAGTTCTTTGGTACTTTCTATAATTCCCAACGATAACAGGAGTTTGCTCGCTTGCTGTAATATAAGATGTTCCTTACCTGTTTCAAGCAGTTTGTTATCAATCGCTTTTACGATGTCATCGATTTTTGCCATAACAATTCCCTTTCTGCTATCCCGACCCCCGATGATAGCGGTTTAAAAAAAGAAAGTGTGGAACTGCATCGTATTTTCTCTTTTGACTGCAATGCAACTTTTGGGCTAAATCATACTTCTGAAACCTATACGAATGGTTAGGAAACTCTTGGGCAACTAAGTTCGACATCAAAGAGATTAAGAACGATTGGAATATCATCCTGTTTTTATCTTTTTATTGCATTATATTTTATACCTTTGTAGGCGAATATCAAACGGATTAAACATGGATAAACCAAAGAACCGAATAAAAGAGGTGCTTGAAGAAAAAGGCATCAAGCAGACATGGTTGGCGGAAAAACTCGGAAGGAGTTTTTGTATCGTCAATTCTTATGTTTGCAACAGACGCCAACCGAGTTTGGAGGTGCTGTTCGAAATCGCAGATATTCTCCAAGTTAACCCTAAGGATTTGATTGATGGTAAATAGAAAAAATATGGCAAAAAAGAATATACAATCTGTTGAGCCCAATATTGCAGATTTGGCAAATGGCTGGCTCAAATCCTATAAATTGGATTATAAACTCGAGCAAGAGTCTTTGAATGAAGAGATTGACAAAGCTCTTGAAGACTACTTCTCTAAAAATGGAGGTGCAGGAGGTAACCGCCCTGATGCCAAATTGCTTTTACAGGATAAGCTGTTGAACTGGTATCCGATACTTATCGAATACAAAGGATATAAAGACAGATTGGAAAAACTTGATGCCCAGGGTCAAGTGGAAAACAAAACGGCTAAAAACGAACCGAATTTCAAGCATATCAACTCATATGCCGTAAATGGTGCGGTTCACTATGCGAATGCCATACTTCATCATACCAGCTATACCGACATTATCGCTATCGGTATGACGGGATATAAAGATGAATTCGGAGCGTTGCAACATCAAATAGGTGTATACTATGTTTCCAAAAGCAACTTTGGTATCGGACAAAAGGTTGGGGAATATTCGGATTTCTCATTTTTAGCACCCGCTAATTTTGAAAAATTCATTGAAAAAGTCAATGCTCTTAGCCTGACCCAAGAGGAAATAGACAGAATCAAAGAGCAACGAGAGAAAGAAATTACTACGAGTTTAACCAAACTCAATAATGAGATTTACCAACACGAGAAAGGGCTTGGCGAGAATGACAGGGTCTATCTGGTTGCAGCATCGATCATCGCAACACTCGGTATCCCCAACAAGGTATCTCCGCTTGAAAAGTCGGATTTAAAATCCTCGACAGAGCAAGGTAACACGGATGGCGATATAATAGTGAGAAAGATTCGTGCGTTTTTGAATGAGAAGCATTTACCTGATGAGAAAAAGCAACTTATCATTCGGACTCTGGAGAACACCTTGACAACGGATAATATCAACCGACCGGAAAAAGGGGAAAGCCAACTTAAAAGGGTATTTGTCAAAATTGTAGACACCTTGGGTATTTACTATAAAATCGGCTTGACCACCGATTTCACAGGAAAGCTCTTCAATGAAATGTACAGTTGGCTCGGTTTTACACAAGATAAATTGAACGATGTTGTCTTAACCCCATCTTATGTTGCAACATTGTTGGTGAGATTGGCTCGGGTTACCAAAGATTCCTATGTCTGGGATTTTGCCACAGGTTCTGCGGGATTATTGGTTGCGGCAATGAACGAAATGTTAGTTGATGCAAAAAATAGCATACACTCTCCAGAAGAACTTGCAGCGAAAGAAGCGGGAATCAAGGCCAATCAGCTACTTGGATTGGAATTGCTTCCGAGTATCTATATGCTGGCTGTTCTCAACATGATTCTGATGGGGGATGGTAGTTCGAATATCTTAAATAAGGACTCGTTAAAGGATTTCGATGGTAATTATGGTTTTGGTGCGGTTAATGCAAAATTTCCGGCCGATGCTTTTGTCTTGAATCCTCCGTATTCAGCGAATGGCAACGGAATGAATTTCGTTGAAAAGGCCCTTGGAATGATGAACAAAGGTTATGCGGCTATTATTATTCAAAGTTCGGCAGGTTCTGGCAAAGCGAAAGAGTACAACAAAAGAATATTAGAAAAGAATACACTTCTTGCGAGCATCAAGATGCCCATCGACTTGTTTATCGGCAAATCGAGTGTACAGACGAATGTCTATGTATTCAGGGTTGGAGAAGCTCATACAAAAGATGATATAGTGAAGTTTATAGACTTTTCGAATGATGGCTATACGCGCACCAATCGTAAAAAGGCCAGTTGTAATCTGCGGGACACCGACCATGCCAAAGAACGCTATGAGGAAGTCGTAAACTTGGTGCGTTTCGGTAAAAAGAAACTGAAGTATCTCGCAGATACAGATTATTACGAAGGTACTATCGACCCCAATAATGGAGCCGACTGGAATCAATCGGCTCCGATCGATACCAAACCTACCTTGCAGGATTTCAAAAAGACGGTTGCTGATTATCTTGCATGGGAAGTGTCCAATCTTTTGAAACGCCAAAAAGTCGAGGAGGGCGGCCTGGGAAAATAGATGCCCCGCTTAACAAGAAACTATCCGAGGTTAAGTGGGGCGAATACAGATTGGGGGATTTATTCGAGGTCAACTCTTATACAAAAAGATTTGATGCAAATAAAGTAATTGTATTAGAGGACGGGAAATATCCGTATGTAGTACGGATGAGCAATAACAATGGGCAAAAAGGATATATAGACGAAGATGAAATATATCTTAACGAAGGTAATACCATCTCGTTTGGCCAAGACACGGCAACGATGTTCTACCAAGAGCGCCCTTATTTTACGGGGGATAAAATCAAAATATTAAAAGCCAAATTCAGAGAATTCGATAAGAGCAATGCTCAATTCTTCCTGACAACTATGGCCAAGTCCTTTGAATCTTTCTCGTGGGGAAGATCCAGTTTTAGTGTAGACATTATCGAAAAACAAATAATCTCATTACCCGTAAAAGGTGGAACAATAGATTTTGATTTCATCAGCTCCTTTATAGCGGAGCTGGAAGCGGAGCGTATAAAGGAGCTGGAAGCCCATTTAACTGTTACGGGACTTAAAGATTATATTCTGACAGAGGAAGAGCATAGTGTTCTTGATAGCTATGAAGATTGGGAGTGGAACACATTTAATCTTGAAGACTTATTCGGTAAATCGACACGAGGTAAACGCCTGAAGAGTGCAGACCGAATCCCGGGAGAGTTGCCTTTTGTAACGGCCGGTGAAGCTGACGAAGGCATATCTGATTTTATCGGAAATGATGTGGCTATTTTCTCTGAGAATACTACTACGATAGATATGTTTGGTTCTGCGAAATATAGGAATTACAAATATGGCGGAGATGATCATGTTGCAGTCGTACATACAGAAACTTTACACCAATTGGCTTCGATTTTCGTCACATCGGCAATCCACAAATCGTCACACAGCGGGCAATTCGATTATTCCAAGAATTTCTATGCAAAAGATGCAGATGCGTTGAATATTCAGTTGCCATCTCGTGGTGGACGGCCCGATTACGAGTGTATGGCAACATTTATTTCTGCCGTACAGAAAATAGTTATAAAAGATGTGGTTCTCTTTGCCGATCGAAAAATCGGAATGGCTAAAGAAATTGTGAATAAATAATTCGGATATGAGTAACAAGAAATATGCTTTCATTGATGAATTCGGAGCCTTCGGGTATGATTTTGAAAATCCGGGATGTACTACCCATTTCTTGATTGGAGCAGTTATCGTAGACGAGAGTAATCTTTTGTTTGTATCAGAACGTGTTGAGAATATTCGGAAAAAATATTTCCAACAAGGAGAAATAAAATCCAGTAAAATTGGAAGGAATCATAAAAGACGTGTTTCTATTTTGACCGAGCTAAAACAACTTCCTTTTCATGTATTTGCATTTGTATGTGATAAACGAAAAATATATGAAAATTCTGGGCTCAGATATAAACAATCATTTTATAAATTCTTGAATAACATCGTGCATCAAGAATTGAGAATTTCGTATAATAACTTAACGATTACTGCAGATGAAGTTGGAGGTAATGATTACCTTCAATCTTTTGCAACGTATGTTAGGTCAAAGGAGATACCTCTTGATTTATTCGACAATAGCTTGTTTAGGTTCGAGAATAGTAAACATAGCATTATTATACAAGTCGCTGATATTGTATGTGGTTCCCTTGCATATAATTATGATATAAGGAAAATATCAGAATCTGACGGTTATAATTACAAATCCGTATTAGGGGATAAGATATTAAGAATAAAAGAGTTTCCTGAAACTTTTGATACATTCAATGTTTCTCAAAATGACTTGAATCCTGAGTATAATCCGCAAATTGCTGACATCTGTTATAGGAAGGCTAAACATTTTATAGAAACACATAATAATACAGACGATGACGAAGTCAAACAGCAAATTGCAGTATTGAATTATCTCCTGTTTAGATTTATGAACAAATCGCCAAGGAAATATATTCCCACACAAGAACTTATTACCCAATTAGTGTACTTAGGATATGATAGATTATCACTTCAGACTTTTCGGAATAAAATCATAGCAAAACTTCGGGATAATGAGGTTATAATATCAAGCAGTTCTGGTGGATATAAAATACCATCAACGGAAAAAGAATTGTATGACTTTGTCAATCATGGCAAAAGTATTATCATGCCAATGTTAGCACGATTAAAAACATGTAACGATGTTATTCGGATGGGAACGAATGGTGAAATAAATTTATTCGAAAAAGCAGAATATCATTCACTTGCAAAAATGTTTGATACAACTGAGCAGTAAATAATATACATGTATGATGGACTTCGAAGAATACATACGCCAAGGCGAACCGCAGAAACGGGAAAAAGGATATGCGTGGCAGACTGCAATCGGTTTGCAGGCCGTCGACGGGCTCAAGCCATCCGACTATCTGATTGAAACCGCCCGAAAAGATATTGAAGGTGAAATTACGATTGATGAAGCGGAACAGCTCATAAAAAGCTACTACCAGTCGAAAGAAGCGCGTACACCCGAAGAGGCAGAAACGCATGAGGCGGATACGGCATCGACCAACATCCGCCGACTTCTTACCGAGAAAACCTTTGCTTTTACACTTGTCGGGCTGACATCAATTCATCGTCGGATTTTTGACGGAGTTTTCAAATTTGCGGGGCAAATTCGCGACTACAACATTACCAAAAAGGAATGGGTGCTGCGCGGCGATACGGTGCTGTATGTTTCCGCGCCCGATCTCCGCAAAGCGATCGAATACGACTTGGAACAAGAACGCCAGTTCGACTATTCAAAAGTGGACAGGAATGGATTAGTGAGCCACATAGCCAAGTTCGTATCGGGATTGTGGCAAATCCATCCGTTCGGCGAGGGAAATACCCGAACGACTGCCGTATTCACGATTCTCTATCTACGTTCTATGGGGTTTGACGTAACAAACGACCTGTTCGCCAATCATTCGTGGTATTTCCGTAATGCGCTGGTACGTGCCAACTACCAAAACGTGCAAAAAGGCATCATGCGTAATTCCGAATATTTGGAACGGTTCTTCCGTAATCTTCTATTGGGTGAAACGAATGAGTTGCGGAATAGGTATATGGTGGTTAATGCTCCGGAAGAGCTGACGGCAAAACAAGCCCAGCAAATCGACCGTACAAGTACCGAACAACCTGCCGTACAAGTACCCGAACAAGTTTGCGCTTTGTTGTTGGCTTTGTCAAACGAACAATTATCGTTAAAAGTATTGATGGAGAAAGTCGGTCTGAAACATCGTCCGACATTTTTGGAGAACTATATAACCCCCGCTTCCGAAGCCGGTTTTCTCAAGGTGCTATATCCCGACAAGCCCAATCATCCGAGACAAAAATACCTGCTTACGGCAAAAGGGCTGGCTCTATATAACGAAATAAAGAAAATGCAATAGTCTTGATAATTGCTTCCATTATGAACCTTTCCATCTTCATAGCGATATCCTTTTGTGACATTTTTATCGGATAGCTTTCGGCGGTTGGAGCTGTTTCTTGCATTGGACGTTTGCCAAAGCCGATTTGATCCGGGTTTGTCCGTTTGCCACGAAATTCATTTCGGGGGAGCCTAATACCCCGTCCGACATTCGTCGTCGGATGGGTTGCCATACAATCTGCAAGCAGAGGCGGTGGGATTATCCGATATATGACAGATTATGGAATGGCAGTCAAATAGACAAACAACCTTTTCCTGTCGGAAGATTTCAGACCTTAGTTCACGAATAGGTTTCGACCGACAAAAGGGAGTAAAAAGAATTGTTACCCGTAATTGTTTCTCGCGGGTTAAGAATGGGTTTGCTTCTCCGACATAATCCGTTCATTTCTCAGCGGTCGAGTTACGACCTTTTCCTTGTCGATAATGCTACCGGCATTCGAGTGTAAGAATCCAGTTTTAGAGTACGATTTCGGTCATCAAAGTTCAACTGCATTTCTTTTCAGATGTTTGCACGAAACGGTTTACTTTAGTTTTCTTGCCCTATATATAGAGAAATACTAAACTAAACAGAATTATATATGCCCGCGCGGGAATAAACTGCACCAGCAAAAAACATCGAAAAATCCGAAAACTCGGTGGCTGCTTTAGTCGAACAACCCGTTTACTAAATTGACCGCATCATCCTTTTTCTGATTGATGATTTTGGCGTACACCTGCGTCATCTTGACATCGGCATGGCCGAGCAGTTTCGAGGTGGTATAGAGGTCTGCACCCAATGTAAGCATCATCGTCGCGAACGTGTGGCGGCTCGTGTGAAATGAAAACCGTTTATCTATTCCAGCCGCTTTCGCCCAAGGTTTGAGAAGCGTGTTTATCATCGTTGGGCTCGGCAAATCGAATACATGATCTTCCGATGTCTTCTCACCACGTTCCGGCATCCATTTCAACGCTTCGGGAGAAAGAGGCAGATAAATCGGCTCTTTGGTCTTCTGCATGGATACAGACAAACGGTATTGTCCTCTATCGACGAAGACATCTTTCCACTTCAAACTGATGATATCGCTTATCCGCAGTCCGCAGAAGCAGGAGAACAAATAAGCCTGTTTTACGGCCTCGTTTTTCATCGGAGTAGCAATCAATGCCCGCACCTCTTCAATGGTCATATACGACCGTTTACTCTCCGGCAGACGGATTTTATCCGAATTGTTGATCTTCGTAAAAGGATTGACTTTTATAATTTCCGCTCGCACGGCTGCGTTCAAGGCTCCGTTCAGAATGCGATAATAGGTGTGTAGCGTAAAATTAGACACTTGTTTGCCCTTAGGTCGATATTCAGTCAATAGATAGTCGATATACTCTTGGCAGAACGCCTTGTCGATTTGATCCATCGTTACCCGTTCTCCGGCATAATCTTCCAAGATGCGGATAGTAACTTGGATTTGGTTCCCATCTTTCTTTCCTCGCTTCGCCTGATTCTCTTTGTAAGTCTCCATCCAGTCCAGAAGAAAAACCTTTTCACGGGTTTCGATACCCGCTTCGCCGTTGGTAAGTTGAATGATCCGTTTCGATTTGATGGCATTGGCTGCGGTCATAGTCGTTTGATTCCGCACACGGGCATTGTTATCCGTTTCGGGGATAAGATACATCTTCAGATACTCATACGTCCGTTTACCGTCCCGATAGATATCCAAATACAGACTTTTGTTTCCATTGGCCAACTCTTTCATCCGAAGACGGATAGGTTCTTTGACTTTTGCGGGCTTCTTTACTCGTGGCATAATTCCTCCTCTTTTACTCGTTATTCCTGCCACAAAGGTAGAAAGAATAATCCGAATTAAGGAACAAATAAGAAACAAAAATGTACCGAAAAAGAACCAAGCAACAATAATCAAGTAAAACAAGAGAAGATACACGCACGGCGTAATTACTTATTATACAGCATATTTATTTTCATTTGATTGGTTTTTGTTTTCTCCTTCAATCTATGTTATATAAATCTGGGAAATTTCAATTGTACCGAGAATAAGCAATAACATTCATCACCGTATATAGTATTATCAAAATTGCTATAACGGTGTGGGGTATTGTTTATCGGTACAAGGCTTGCCAGAGCCTCCATTCAATAAACAAACGACTCCACACTTGAACCGAAGTCTAAAATTTACCATTCTGATAATCAATGATACTATAATGGATACGTTATATATTGATACCGTAAAGTTCCCATTGTTTTATTTTTTAAGAGGCAAAATAGTGTAAAGAAGTACGATTCTTTTTCGGTAAATCGAAAAAGAATTGGAACACCAATAAGAAAAGTAGTTTTATATAAAGAAACAGCATTCTTATTGCCATAGCAAAATATATTTCCAAGGCTAACGAACAAATTACTTGGTAATTTATCATTAATTTGAATTCTTTTCGTATCTTTGCATTTGAAAAATCGTCAAAATTTCAAAGGTGATATGACAAATGAATATTCTATAGATAGTACTACTCTCAAGCAACGTATAGAAGCGATGCCTGAAGATTGTATCCTGTTTCGTTCAGACTTCCCTGAATATCACACTGAATTTGTTGGTAGTATTTTGACTGAATTGACAAATGAAGGTACTCTTGTTAAAATTGCACATGGAATATATACTAAGCCAAGAAAAAGTCGATTCGGTATTGTACTTCCTTCTGTCGATAAGATCGTACAAGCAATTGCAACCCGAGATAACGCAAAAGTGTTACCATCAGGTATGACTGCATTGAATTCATTAGGGCTATCGACTCAAGTGCCGATGAATTACACATTCCTGACTACTGGTAGTGAAAGAACAGTAATTTTATCAAATAGGAAAGTAGTATTAAAACGAGGTGTCCCCAAAAACTTCTGTTATAGAACTCGTCTTATTTCACTACTTGTTCAAGCACTTAAGGCTCTGAAAAAAGAGAATGTAGGAGAAGGTGAATTGAATATAATTCGAGAACTGGTATCAAAAGAAATAGATAGGGAGACTTTAATCAAAGATGTAGATATGATGCCTGCATGGATGAAACGAATTATAAAACCAATGCTAACCGCTTAAAAGGAACTTAAATTATGGGAAAACTGTGGTTAAACAATGAAATAGTGGACCGTCTAGCAATGTTACAGCAGACGGAGGTTGGACATCCTGGCGTTAATCAGGTAGCTATAGAAAAGGACTGGTGGGTAACAGTTACGCTGAAAGCATTATTCCAAACAGATTGCCGTGATTCTTTAATCTTCAAAGGCGGAACATCGTTGTCAAAAGGTTTTAATATCATAGAGCGTTTCTCTGAAGACATTGATTTGGCAATCAATCATTCATTCTTTGATATTGAGAAGACTAGTAAAAGTCAGCGTGAGAAATTACGCAAAATGTCACGAGCGTATATCCATGAGACTCTTTCTGCTCAATTAGATGTCAACTTGAAAGAAATAGGAGTTTCTGGTTACACTATAGAGAATGTATCTCAGGTACAAGATAAAGAAGGAGAATGGCGACCGATAGATTCAGATAAAGATCCTACGGTAATTCTATTACACTATCCGTCAATTCTTGAGGATACGATAAATTATATTCCTCCACGTGTAAAGATTGAGATTAGTTGTCTTTCAATGGATGAACCTACGGAATTACGACAAATCCATTCTCTAATAGGTGAAAGTTTTGATGGCGAAGATACCGATGCAGATAGTTTGGTCAGAACCGTAGTCCCTACTCGTACATTCCTTGAGAAGCTATTCCTTTTGGCTGAAGAATTTCAAAAAGAAAAACCACGGAGTGTCCGAATGTCACGCCATCTTTATGATTTGGAAAAACTGATGGATACAGAATATGGCATAGAAGCTTTGTCGAATCGCAAACTTTATGATGCCATTGTTGAGCATCGTAAGGCTTATTATGCTTTGAAGTATGTAAACTATGATTTACATGCCCCATCAACCATCAACTTTATGATACCGGAATCGGCTATGGAAGCATGGCGAGATGATTATGCCGATATGAGGCGTTTCTTCATTTATGGCAAATCTTTAGAGTTTGATGTGCTTATGCAGAAAATGGCAGAGTTGCATGAAAGAGTTAGAGCTATGAAAATTTAACTTTAAGAATCTGTTAAGAAAATAAAATTTACAATAAATAAAAATATGTACATTTCCCATATAAAAGTAAAAGGATTCCGCAATTTTAAAGATTCGGACATCGAATTTAATGATGGCCTCAATGTCCTAATAGGTCATAACAATGCTGGAAAAACAAACTTACTGAAGGCATTACAATTGGTAATAGAGCCACATTATAGATACAGGAGACTAAATGCTAATGATTTCAATAGGGATATTTCTCTTGAAAATCTGAAAAGCCAGTCACCATCAGTTACAATATCAGTAACATTCAAAAACAGTAACATTGAGTATAATGAGCAAGAAGAGGATTTGAGAGTGGTTGCTAACTGGTTTACTGATATGGAGAATGGCTATGCTGCGATGTTGACTTATCGGTTTTATTTGCCAGCAGAAAAAGAAGATGATTATAAAGCAGCTATGGCAGATGTGGAGGATATCAAGAATGGGTGGAGTATTCTTGAGAATGATTTTCTCCGCTATTATGTATATAAATTGCTTGCGGGCCCATTGGATGCACCTATTCAACCTGAAATGGACAAGTTGGAACGATTTGACTTCCAATTTTTAGGTGCTATGAGAAACGTAGAAGATGATATGTTTTATGGGCGAAGTACCATGCTGAAGGATGTGCTAAATTTCTTTATAGATTATGGAATAAAGACCAAAGGGGACAAGACGAAAGAAGAGAAGGAATCAGAATTAAAGGATGTAAGGAATGACTTCGGTAATGAAGCGACTGCTCTTATGACTTCATTATTGGAAAGATTGTCGGAAGGGAAAGATGTCATGCTTGATTATGCACATGAAACAGGAGCATCTTTCAATAATGCATTGCCTGATTTTAAGAGTACATTGACAGAGCAGGATTTATTCTCAGCACTGAAACTTATTATCAAGTATGGCGAAGACATTGAAATTTCAGCCACACATAATGGCTTGGGATATAACAACCTAATATATATGTCTCTCTTGCTTGCCAAAATGCAGGCTGATGCTGATGGCAACTATATGGGAGATAATGCCAAAGTATATCCGATACTTGCTATTGAAGAGCCTGAAGCACACTTGCATCCAGCCATGCAATACAAGTTTCTTAAATTTCTTGACAAGAATCTAAAAGTAGATCATAAAGTGCGCCAGATTTTCATCACAACTCACTCCTCGCAGATTACTGCCGCAGTAAAATTGGATAATATAATATGTTTGCATAAGGGAGAGGATGGTGTCACAAATGTTTGCTACCCAGGTAAGGTATTTACAGATTCTGATGAAGACAAAAAATCAAAGAACTATGTACAAAGATTCTTGGATGCAACAAAGTCGGACATGCTTTTTGCTCGTAAAGTTATTTTGGTAGAAGGTATTGCAGAAAATTTATTGATGAGCACACTTGCTCGCTATGACGGTAAATCACTGGAAGATCAGCATGTGGCAGTAGTAAATATTAATGGTCGATATTTTAATCATTTTGTAAAGTTGTTCAATATAGAGTCTTCACCAAACGCAATACCTAAAAAGGTGGCATGTATTACAGACAGAGACCCTGTAAGAAAGAAGAAAGAGGCAAATTGTAAATTTACAGTTTGTTACCCATTTGATTTGTATAAAGATAATGAGCATTACGAATATTCTGTGAACGCAGAAGAGGAGGAAAATGCATTTAGGGATCATTCATCTATCAGGTATTTTTCACAAGATGCAAATAAAGGTAAAACATTTGAATACGAACTCGCTCTGTGTAATCCAGATCTTGAATTGCTGATTACGGAATCTATGTCGAATCAATCCGAGATAAAAAACATGATGGGTGGCGATTATGCACAAGCAAAGGTCAAAGTGAAAAATAATAAGAAATGGGATGATGTCAAGACCTCTATTGACAATACTGATTGGGAAGAGGATGAAAAGAGACGTCATCTTATAGCTGCTCGCTACCTTTCATCATTGGATAAAGGCGAAAACGCTTTAGAACTTTGTCTCGCTTTAGAAGAAAACTTTGAACTAGAAGCAGGCAATGAACATAAGAAGATTTTCAATGTTCCACCTTATATTCACAATGCATTAGAATGGTTATTGAGATAAGTTCTGATTCACGGATTGATATCAATCACCACTTTAGAGTTTCAGCAGGTCCAGGAGCTGGTAAAACTCACTGGCTTTCCTTGCATGTGTCCCATGTACTGAAAGACTCAGAAAGTCTTGGGAAGATGGGTAAGGTCGCCTGCCTTTCCTATACCAATGTAGGAGCAGACACGTTGATGGGCAGAATGTATGAGGATAGAAGCCGTGTTCTTTCTTGTACAATCCACAGTTTCCTTTATGCCTATATAGTTAAGCCTTATCTGCATTTTATCGCAACAGACGAAGGATTTAATATAGAACTATTAAATGGCGAAGATGACAGAATATTATCTGACTATAATACTTTTGAAGAAATAAGGAAGGCCGTTAAGCAGTACTATGCTGAACAAGATGCTACTTTCACAGCAATTAGGGCAGCAAAGTGGAAGCTGCAAGAAGATGGCAGTCTAAAATGTTATGCGAATCCACCTAAGAAATGCTGTAAGAAGGGTTATGCTTTGAATGAAAATGCATATGTCGTTTATAAAAAATTGGCATGGAAAAAAGGATATATGCACTATGACGATGTTCTCTATTTCAGCTACAAGCTCATACAGAAATACCCATTTATCAGCAGAACTTTGGCAATACAGTTCCCTTATGTTTTCATTGATGAATTCCAGGACACCAACCCAATTCAGGCAAAAATTATCAAATCGTTAGGCGAGAATGGAGCTATTGTAGGCGTTATTGGTGACTATGCTCAGTCTATCTATGGATTTTTGGGGGCGGACCCAAATCAATTTGCCTCGTTTACCTTAGATGGTTTACTGGACTATACCATTCTGGATAATAGAAGAAGTAGTAATGAAATCATTGATTTACTTAATGTAATTAGGACAGAGTTCCAACAACACCCCATAAGAAACGAGCATGGCATGAAGCCCTTGCTGCTTGTTGGTGAGTTGTTGGCTTGCTATGAAGAAGCAAAGAGAATAGCGGCTAATGAAGTACATGCATTATCATATAGAAATATAGAGGCGAACATCTTGAAACAATGTGTGGATGCCCACGTTCAAAACAGTAACTTATTAAATCAAATCAAAGATAGTAATGCAAATAGAAAAGAGTTTGTAACTATATGGATAAAAGCCATTGAACATGCAAGAAACAAGCAATTCGGAGCAGCTTTTAAAATGCTCGAAAACATTGGAGTTATGGATATTGCTGCTTACACTTCTGTCAAAGAAGCACTTGATGATTATGAAAAATATTCTAATGGAACATTAAAAGATTTCTTTGATTATCTATGCGAACGCTGGAAAATAACTAAAATTAAAAAAGATACTAGTATTTATAGTTTTTACTCTTCTCATACATACAGAGAATTATCTCAATGTGTTGGATTATTGGAAGATTCAAGCGCTCAAAGAACAGTACATAAAGCAAAGGGGGACGAATTTGAAAATGTACTTGTCGTTTTCACAGAAGAAAAAGCGTTAAACATGATTATTAACCCTAATCTTAAAGACAACGAATCTGACAGAGTTTACTATGTAGCAATGAGTAGAGCTCGGGAAAGATTATTTCTAACCGCGCCATCGATTTCACAACAAATGGAAAATACTCTTAGAAGATTGCCCATAGATATAAAAAAGATATGATCGCGATATTTTCTAAGACAGATATGTAATACAAAAGGACAAGCCATCTAGGCTGGTTGCGGGCTATCGCTATTTATTCTTCAGCTGTCGCAGGCAGCGCGCCTGCCAATGAAGTAACAGATAAATTGATATATTTGCAAAGCTAAGAGGTCTGAAAACTTACTCCGGACACACTGTTTGAAACACTACCACACAAAGGTACTTATAATAATTTGTTTATTATGACGATTGGATACAATAATAGCCTGCAAGTGTGCAGACTATTGCTGTGCTTATACACTTTGTTTGATGATTTTATTTATCATATTGAATGCAAATGTGAAACTAATGTAGCAGTATCACTTTTAGGATTCTCTTTTTTAGCAAGATGTATGGATTTTGCAATATCTGCTATACGTTGTTGAACATCTGATGGAACATTTTGAGGAAATAAAAATTGTTCTATCGTTGATTTTTCAATAGCTAAATATCCTCCAGCTAAATGCTTGTCCGAGAATTCTACAGTTAAAAAATATGTTGTACTCTTGGAGTTTAAAATGCCTAGAATGTAGAATGGATTATATCCAGCAAAATCATATATAGCATATACTCCTACGCCTATTGCGAAAGGGGTATCAACATAGCAAGCCTCAATTTTTTTAGTCATTCCGGCTATTATAATTTTAGGATTTTTCCCCACTTGAACCGAATAACATTCTATATCTTTCTGATTATCAAATTATACATTCAATACTCATTGTAATTTGATACCGCAAAGTTCCCATCTAAAACGAAATCACATTAATAATTTGCACCATTACATAGCTTATAGATATCTTGTTATCCGAGTATTATTAAATCCCAATAATTAGGTATTGCCCGACAATTTCAAGCCTTGTACCTTTGCAAAAAAATAAAAACAGACATTGTTCACTATAAATGCAAGTGCAGAAAGAAGACATACGAGGACGAATATTGACGGTTGCCAGGCAGCAATTCGAAAGGAAGGGCTATTCCAAGACTTCCATGCGCGAAATAGCGGAGTTGTCAAGTGTTGGCGTCGGAAATATCTATAACTACTTCACAAACAAAGACGAACTGTTCCGTGAGGTAGTCCGTCCTGTCTTATGTGCGTTGGAAGCCATGCTGCAAGAACACCACGGCGTACGGGGCGAGGATATTATGATGATACGGTCGGAAAAATACCTGAAATCCTGCATAGACAAATATGTCTTGTTGATTGACAAGCACCGTGCGCTGATGGGAATCCTGTTATTCCGTGCGCAAGGTTCTTCGTTGGAACGCTTCCGCGAGAATTATACTGACCGCTCTACAGAGGTGGTCAAGGCGTGGTTCGCGGCCATGCAGCAGAAGCATCCCGAAATCAATACGGCGGTATCCGATTTTATCATCCATTTGCATACGGTATGGATGTTCACGATGTTCGAGGAACTGCTGATGCACTCCGTGCCCCGGCAGGAAATGGAGGCTATTCTGCACGATTACATACTGTTTGAAATTCAAGGTTGGAGGGCAATTATCAAGATATGAGATACAGACAACGTACATACAAGCAATCAGCCGCATCAGGACAGCTGGCAGGGAGGAAATCTTCACGGAGGTTTCCTCCTTTTTTTATGAACAAATCTGAATATCGTTCACTAATAAAACAGCATAAAGATGAAACATGAGTTTAAGAACATCGTGGCGGAAACACTGCTTATTCCGCTATACATGAGAGCCAAAGAAAGCCGCCGGGACAATCCCGTCCTGTATGACAAGGCAGCGGAACGGCTGGCGGACAGTCTGGAATACGATTACTCCCAATTCGATGGAGCAAAGCTGAGCGAAGTGGGATGCGTGGTGCGCGGATGGTATTTCGACCGTGCCGTGCGGCGGTTTATTGAAGCGCATTCCCGTCCGGTTGTGGTCAATGTGGGATGTGGGTTGGATACCCGTTTCCAGCGTATCGGGGACGGGAAAGCGGTCTTTTACGACCTTGACTTGCCGGAGGTCATCACCCTGCGCCGGGAATTGATACCCGAACAGCCGGGCAATGTCTATATCGCGGCGTCCTTGCTGGAAACCGACTGGATGGACGACCTGCGCCGGAAGCATCCCGACGGGGAATTTATCTTCATCGTGGAGGGCGTGCTGATGTATTTTTACGAGAAACAAGTGAGAACATTCCTGCATCACGTGGCGAGCCGTTTCGGGGGAGGCGAACTGTGGTTTGATGTCTGCGGCACGATGATGAGCCGGCATGGAGTAAAGCCCGATTCCCTCCGCAAGCACGAAGCTCAAATCCGTTCCGGGCTGAGCGACGGGCATTTAGTGGAACAATGGGAGCCAACCTTACAACTCATCGAGCAAGCCAACTATATGAAGTTTTTCCGTCCGCGTTGGGGATTCTTTTTCGGACAGATATTGGGGAGAATGACTCGATTGTGCTATAAGTTTAGTTCGTTGCTTGGGTATAAAATCATTTCAAAATAACGTAATAACAATGGAGAAGTCAAAAAAGAAAGAAGGTTTGTCCCGACTGTTCGAGATAGCGGGACAAAGGAAAGGTCTGCTTATATTGGCAGGTCTGCTGTCGGCTGGCAGCGCAGTATGTATGCTTGTGCCTTATTGGGCTGTTTATGAAATCTTGAAAGAGCTGTTATCTCATGGCGTAAACCCAGCCGCTTCGGACGGAACGTATATGATGCGCTGGGGATGGATAGCCTTCGGGGGGCTTGTTGGCGGATTGGTATTGCTATATGCCGCCCTGATGTCCTCGCATGTGGCTGCTTTCCGCATCCTGTATGGGTTGCGTGTCCGCCTGTCCGAGCATATCGGCAAGTTACCTTTGGGATATTTGAACAATACTTCCACAGGAGCCATCAAGAAAACGATGGACCAAAACATCGAAAAGATAGAAGGCTTCATCGCCCATACCATCCCGGATTTGGTCAATGTTGTGGCAACGGTGGCGGTGATACTGGTCATCTTTTTCTCTTTGGATGTATGGCTGACAGTGGTCTGTCTGGCGGTCGTGGTGATTAGCCTTTTCCTGCAATTCTCCAACTTCATGGGGAAACGGGCAAGAGAGTTCATGTCCATTTATTACGATGCACAAGAAAAGATGAGCGCATCCGCCGTGCAATATGTACGTGGAATGCCCGTGGTCAAGATTTTCGGGCAAAGTGTCCGCTCGTTCCGTCAGTTCAATGCCGAGATTCAGGCATACAAGACATTCGCCTTGAAATGTTGTGACACGTATCAGAATGGTATGATAGCGTTTACCGTCTTGCTCAATTCGATGGTGACGTTCATCTTACCGATGGGCATCCTGCTGTTGCAAGCCAGTCCGCAATCGCTCTCATTGGCTGTGGTGTGGCTGTTCTTCATCATCATGGGGCCGGGCATGGCTTCACCCGTTTACAAACTGACCTTTTTAGGAGGCAACACACGCGACATCAACGAAGGGGTAAACCGTATTGACCGCATACTGGAAAAGAAACCTGTGCCGGAGCCGGAACATCCGCAAGTGCCTGCCGCTTACGATGTTGAGTTTCGCCACGTGTCCTTTTCCTACGAAAACACTGAACAGGGAACACGGACGGAAGCCCTGCGTGATGTCAGCTTCATTGCACCACAAGGAAAGATAACTGCCCTTGTCGGCCCGTCAGGAAGCGGCAAATCAACGGTTGCCAACCTGATACCCCGGTTCTGGGATGTGGAGCGAGGGGAAATCTGCATAGGTGGTGTGGATATACGTCAGATAGCTACAACAAAGCTCATGGACATGGTTTCATTCGTATTTCAAGACACTTTCCTTTTCTACGACACGCTGTATGAGAACATTGCCGTCGGCTCTCCTGATGCCACGAAAGAAAAAGTGATAGCTGCCGCAAAAGCTGCCCAATGCCATGACTTCATAGAGCGTCTGCCGCAAGGCTACGAAACACGGATAGGCGACAAAGGCGTATTCTTGTCCGGCGGCGAAGCCCAACGGATATGTGTGGCTCGTGCCATATTGAAGAATGCGCCGATACTGGTACTGGACGAAGCGACAGCTTTCGCCGACCCTGAAAACGAGCATAAAATGCAGATGGCTTTACAGTCTCTGATAAAGGACAAGACGGTCATCGTGATTGCTCATCGCCTTTCGTCCGTCATTTCCGCTCATCAGATTGTCGTTTTGAAAGAAGGGCGCATCGTGCAGTGCGGAAAGCATGAACACCTGTCCGTGACCGAGGGCATATATAAAAATATGTGGGATGCCTATACGAGTGCATACCATTGGACGTTGAACAAAAACTAAAAGCAATATGAGAAAAAAGAATTTCTTAAACAAGGTCTTGCAAAACACAAGCTGTCCGCAAGGATTCTGGGGACGGATGATTTTGCGAGGGATGAATTGTTTTCATGCATCTTTAGCCAATCGTGGCATGAAGCAAGTGGAATGGCAGCCGGAATGGAATGTGCTTGATATAGGCTGCGGCGGCGGTGCGAATTTGAAACGTCTATTGAATTTATGCCCAAAGGGAAACATCTACGGCATAGACCTGTCAGAAGAAAGTGTCTCATTCGCCCAAAAGTACAATACAAAAGACTTGGATAAAAGATGCTTCATACAACAAGGGGATGTCTGTTCCTTGCCCTATAAAGAGGAAGCGTTTGATGCTGTCACAGCTTTTGAAACGGTCTATTTCTGGTCGCCTGTAAACAAGGCATTGTCTGAGGTGGTGCGTGTGCTCCGAAAAGGAGGCTGTTTTCTTATCAGTTTGGAAGCGAGCGATCCCGAACTTGGAAAAATGTGGACGGAACGGATAGACGGAATGGTGGTTTATACTCCGGCAGAATTGGAAGAACGGTTGTATGAAGCCGGATTCTCATCTATCAGAACAATCCGTAAAAAAGAAGAAATACATATTATAGCACATAAATGAAAGAATTTAGAATATGAATGCAATCAAAAACATTACAATAGGACATACCGAACGACTTTACAAGCCCGTGGGATACACCATGCTTGCCAATTTGGTGAATATCGTGCCGTTTTGCCTTTCCATAGAGGCGATACGCGTCATTTTCAATGCGTTTGACGGAAGCGGACAGCCGCTCGACACGACCCGCTTGTGGTGGATATTCGGCGTTATGGCCATTTATATGCTGGTCATGGCTTTGGCGGAACGGGCATCTTACCGTGCCAATTTTCGTGGAGCCTACGAAATGAGTGCTTCGGGACGCTTGTCGCTGGCGGAACACCTGCGGAAACTTTCATTAGGCTTCCTTTCAAGGCGCGACCCCGGCGACTTGTCTTCCATGCTGATTACGGATTTCATGATGGCAGAAACGGGAATCTCTCACCATCTGCCCCAATTGATGGGCGCAGTGGTAATGCCAGTGCTGGCTTTTGCTTCATTGGTATGGATAGATTGGAGAATGGCGGTCAGTATGTTTGCCGCGTTGCCGCTTGCCTTGCTCGTCCTATGGGCAAGCACAAAGGCGCAACGGAAGCTGAGCGGCAGGCAAATCCAAGCGAAGATAAATGCAGGAAACCGATTGGAGGAATACTTGCAGGGTATCCGGGTGATGAAAGCCTACAATCTGTTGGGCGACCGTTTCGTCCGGCTGCGCAATGCCTTTGCCGAACTTCGCCGTGCCTGCATCCGTCAGGAAGCCCTGTTAGGGCCATTTGTCCTATTGAGCATCACGTTGGTACGTGCAGGGCTGACGATGATGGTGCTGTGCGGAACATATCTGCTATTGGGAGGGGAACTTTCCATCCTCGTATTTGTGCTGTTTCTCGTGGTCGGTTCCCGTGTGTTCGCCCCATTGACTTCTGCCCTGACCAATTTCACAGAGTTCCGATACTTTTCCATTGCAGGAGGACGTATTCTTTCCTTAATGAACGAGCCGGAAATGAAAGGAGAACGGCAATCCCCGGTAGCAGGCGACATCCGGTTTGAGCACGTATCGTTTGCCTATCAGGACAAGGAAGTGCTGCATGATATAACCGTCACGCTCTCCAAAAACTCCTTGACGGCTCTTGTAGGTCCTTCGGGTAGTGGGAAAAGCACGGTGATGAAACTTTGCGCCCGTTTCTACGACCCACAGCAGGGACGCATCTCCTTTGGCGGCGTGCCGATGGACGAAATAGCCCCCGAAAGTCTGATGAGCCACATCTCTATGGTGTTCCAAGATGTCTATCTGTTTCAAGACACGATACGCAACAACATCCGTTTCGGCAAGACGGATGCAACGGACGAGGAAATCATTGCCGCCGCCAAGAAAGCCTGTTGCCACGACTTCATCATGCGCTTGCCGCAAGGCTACGACACGATGGTTGGCGAAGGTGGCTGTACTTTATCTGGAGGCGAGAAGCAGCGCATATCCATTGCCCGTGCCATGCTGAAAGACGCGCCTGTTATCCTGTTGGACGAAGCGACCGCTTCGCTCGACCCAGAAAATGAAGTGGAGGTGCAGAAAGCCATCGACTCTTTGATTAAAGGACGCACCGTCATTGCCATTGCCCACAGGCTCAAAACAATCAAGGATGCCGACCGGATAATCGTCTTGGACAATGGACGGATAAAGGAAGAAGGCACGCACGATGAGCTTATCCGAAAGGAAGGGCTTTATGCCCATTTGTGGAATATACAGGAAAGTATTTCGGGGTGGAAACTGTAGATAAAGATGTGTTAAATTGTAAACTTCGTTACCATCACTTCTGTATTGAATGTGCGGTGGCATTGGCTTACTGTATGAAGTCAGCATTATAATTGTCAGAAAATCTGAAAAGGAAACAATCACAATAGTATAAACATTTAATCAATTTCAAAATGAACAGGTCAGAAAACTGTATTCTCTCTTTTTGGAAGAGATTTGCATCATCGGCACATCACTGCTGAACAGGATGTAAGGAATGAACTTTTTGCATTGCTCGCTTCAGCGAGAAAAACCTATCTCCGGGATGTCATTGACAGCGGCAAACTCTATCATCGCTTCGTGGATGACTTCATCAACAGTCACCGGTATATAGACTGTGACAATGTGGTCTGCCGGAATTGCCATGAGATGATTATCCATGTTGTCCGAGGCATTTTGTATGACTACCAAGATTATGTGCGGCAAATTTTCTCTGCAGGAGCATTCTCATTGGATGATTGCATGGAACTGAAAAGGATGTATGACACATCTGAAATAAATAGCCCGGCATTTGCGTATGATGCGGATCCAATGGCGACCGCAACTTCACTTTCATTCGAGTGTAATTTTTCAAAGGAACAGATGGCAGGTATTGTGTCTTGTGCCAATACTTACCATCTGTTCTATGTTCCTACGGTTCGTATGGAGGATATGGAAGTTCTCTTTGCCTGCAAGGAGGGCTTCCGAATCCGTGTGAATAACATCCGCCATGTGGCCGTGCTTTTCGACGCGCTACTTGAAAGGTCATACATACAGGCGCACTGGCAGTCCGTTCTTGAAAGAGGTAGGTTTCTGGTTTCCAAGGATGGCAAACGGTTCGTGACCGCTTCAAGCCTGTCAACTGCCCTGTCTGCGGCAAGAATCCGACCTACATCTGTTGTTTATGCTATCAGGACAATGATAGGCCAACTTCCATAACAATAATATTCCTATAATTTGAAAAGGTCGTCCATGGTGACCTCACTGTGGACGATACTTTTATGTTTTCCGTCCACCACGCCGTATGTAGTGACAAATGTGATTACCAATGTTTTTCTGGTCTTTGTCACCATACGGAACAATCCCATCCGTTCGCGGAGTTTCATCTCGTAATTATCAGTGATGGCATAGCGGTCAGTGCTGAACTTCATTTCGCACAAGTGGATGATACGGTCTGCACGCTCGATAATCATATCAATCTGGAAGCCCTGCATGTTTTTGTCAGGATCAGCTTTGCTTCTCCATGAGGATATGGCCGTTCCGACACCGGCTATTCCGAGTGCCGCCTTTATCTGCCGGTGATGTGCCAGACACACAAGTTCGAAACTGAGTCCCATCCACGCGGAGACGCTGCGGGAATTCATGTTGTTGTTCCACCACCTTTCGTCCTTGGCATTGTTGGATTCTATGAACTTGTAATAAAACAACGTAAAGAAGTCCGTAAGCCTGAAAATGCTTCCCCTGGTCTTGCTCCCGAAATGTGACAGACGGGTTATGAAATCGCAGCGTTCAAGGTTCTTCAGTGTCTTGCTCAAGAAAGAGCCTTCCAGACCTGTGGCTTTTGCTATATCCTCCCTTGTCAGTCCGGACTTGTTCTCCGACAATAACTTGACTATTGATATATATGTGTCGGCATTGCTGAATAGGGCATTGTACAGTTCGTCGAATTCCCCTTTGAGATGGGCTCCATCTACAAAAAAGAGTCGGTCAATGTTCTGTGCAAGACTGTCAGAGGTATTCAGGAGGCTCAGGTAAAAGGGGACACCGCCGAATATCATATAGCATTGCAGAATCTGGTATCTGTCCCATCTGCAGTTGCGCTGCCTCAAATATTCTTCCGTCTCATGCAGGTTGAACGGGGAAAGATGCAGGTTGCAGGTCACTCTTGCGTGCAGCCCTCCTTGGTTGGCTTCTATCTTGTCCGCCATCCATGATGTCGCCGATCCTGTGGCGATGAGCATAATGTCTGTACGCCTGTTGCCCCAGCCGTTCCAGAATGTTTCCAGGGCATTGACAAAATTCGACCTCTGCGTATCCATCCAAGGCATTTCATCAATGAATATGACTTTTTTCCGGTCTGAAGGCAATGTCTCCAGATAATCTTCAAGCGCATTGAAAGCATCATACCAAGTCTCGGCTTTCGGCTGTCTTCTTTTCGAATGACGCTTGATCGCCCTCATGAAATTCTGTATCTGCACCGAAGCCGAAGTGTTGTGCTCGCCGACAAAGGTGAAATCATATTGATAGTTGAAGAACTTGTCTATGAGATATGTCTTGCCGATACGCCTCCGTCCGCTGATGATGACAAATTCGGAGCGGTCTGATTCCAGACACCGCTGCAGTTCGTCACATTCCCTGTTTCGTGAAACCAGTCTGTCTTGCATAATATTTCCGTTTCCGCAAAGGTACTCAATCCATATGTATCCGCCAAATTTCAAAGAGTGAGTTTGTACTTTATCTCATAAAATATTTGAGTAAAAGTACAAACTCATCAATACAACATAATACCGAGTTACTACTTTATCTATGATTTTTTATGAGATAAAGTAACGGTTCAGTATATAGTGGCGTTCCATATTAGCCGGATGCTTTTCAGCTTTTTCCGGATAAGTTATGTGCCCAGCTTGCTGTTTCAAGTGGCACCCCACCTGCCGCCGAAAGGCGAGTGGGGTATTAGGCTCCCCGACTGGTTTATTAGTGGCACACGGGCAAGCCCGGAGATGAATCGGACTGGCAGGGGGCGGATGGCGGAAAGGTATCTGATGCCATATGTCATTCCGTCCTCTCTACATCCACAAGTTCGAGTCCGAAGGTGTCGATGAATGTCTGCAGTACGGGATTGCGTTCTATCATCCTCGCAAGAATCATCTGCGGCGTGTCTTCCATCAGCAGGAAGTCGGCTATGTCCAGTCCCTGACTGCGCTGTTCATTGGTCGCTATCTTTTCCAACAGGTCGGAGCATGTGGCACGCTTGCATACGGACTCCAGTATCGGCAGCCGTCGCCTCCATTCTTCCGTAGCCTTAAGGTCGGGGAAGAGAATCACATCCCGACCGTCCAATACCTGCATGGCCTCGCTGTTGAAGCACCCGTGCATCCCTCCGGTGGCAAGCCAAATGAAATCGGGAATGAAATGGGCGGCGACCAGTGCCGTCTTCTCGCTCTCGACAATGGCTACAGGCTTGGCAGACATGGCGGCGGAGGTGGCCGACAATAGATGTTCTCCGAACAAGCGCTGCTTCATCCTGAAGTCCGGCACTTTTCTCACGGAGTGTACCCAGCTGACTTGGTTAAAAGGCTCTTTAATACGGTGTCCGGTTACGGCATCGTAGCCCATTATCTTGCCCGCACGCACATTATCGTCCCGATCTGTCTGCCAGAATACGGTCGCACCGCCCCACATTCTTGATGTCCCGACCCTGTAAATACGGAACAGCTTGTCCACATTCTTCTTGCCCATCACTTTGGTAAAGTATCGGTACAAGGGGTTTATGTCGTACCTGCGCATGGACTGCTCCACCCAATCAGAGGGAAAAGAATAAATACCTATAATCAAAGAGAAATAAAAGTATAATATTTCCATAAATACGAATATACATTATTGTATATCTGTGTATTATGAAAATATACCTGTTTTCTCATCTATTCCTGTAAAACTCCATTTATACCCATTTTTGAATTATTTTTGTTACCTGTTTTGATACTTATATCAAACCTAATTACTATCTTTGTGCCATAACATAAAACACTGGAGTACAATGGGTAGAAAAAAGCAATCAAAAGTAGACAAAAGTCCGTTCAAACTTCGGAGAAGAAAACTTTCAGACGGTCGTGAGTCCCTTTTTATAGACCGCACGGTTGACGGCAGGCACGAATACGAGTTCCTGAAACTGTATCTTGTGCCGGAAACTTCCGTCAAGGCGAAACGCGAGAACGCGAAGGTACTCCGTCAGGCGGAGGAGATTATTCTCGCCAAGACCGAAGATATGGTTGATGACAAGGCACAGGAGGAAGCGTCGAAAGACAAATCAAAGATGCTGCTGTCCGACTTCATCGGCTTGCTGATAGAGGAATACAAACAACGGGGACAGCCCACATACCGGCATTTAAGGGCATCACGCACCAAGTTTGAGAAGTTCCATCCCGGTGCAAGGCTTTGTGACATGGACAAGAAATTCTGTACCGACTATGCCGAGTGGCTGCAATCCGAACCTCTCACCCCGCAGGGAAAACCGCTTGCCCAAGCCACCGCCTGTTCCTGTTTCTGGATTCTTGGCATCATCCTGTCCGCAGCATGGCAAAAGGGATATATAAAGAACAATCCCTGGAAGCTGTTGAGTTTCCAGGAAAAGATAGCGAGACCGGAGAGCAAGCGTGAGTTTCTGACCCTTGATGAAGTCCGTAAACTGGAGGATACCCCTTATGTAAAGGAGAATATACGCAAGGCATTCCTGTTTGCCTGCTATTGCGGATTACGTGTAGGTGACGTTACGAATTTGCGCTGGAGCGACATATCCGTCAATGGCGGCCAGTACTTTGTTTCTGTAGTAATGCAGAAAAACTCCAGACCCATATCGCTTCCGCTTCCGGCAAAGGCATTGTCATGGCTTCCGGAATGGGGCGAGCCGGAAGCATTGGTGTTTTCACTCCCATCCCAGACCGTCGTGCGCAAGCATCTGCAAAAATGGGCGGAACAGGCAGAACTTGGGAGGCATCTTCATTTTCATCTGAGCCGCCATACCTACGGCACGATGCTGATAACCGCCGGTGTTGACCTTTATACCGCCAGCAAGATGATGGGACATGCCGATGTGCGCCCCACGCAAGTCTATGCGAAAATCGTTGACAGGAAAAAAGAAGAGGCCGTCTCACTGATAGACAAAGTATTTTAAGACATGGCAGCAACAAACAAGAAATCCAACAAGCTGAAAGAGCCGGTAAGGGTACGCACAAAGAAACTTGCCGACGGTTCTGAATCGTACTATCTTGACATCTATGTCAACGGCAAGCGGAGTTATGAGTTCCTGAAGATGTACCACCTGCCGGAAGTCAACGCGAGGGTCCGGGAGCAGAACCGTGCCACCCGTGAGGCGGTCGAGACCATAAAATCGCAACGCATCATCGAGATTACCAATTCCAGAGCCGGAATCAAGAGCAAATCCGCATGGCAGAAACTGACACTCGCGGACTGGCTGGAAAGATTCTATTCCAATCAGGAGCGCAAGGGTATCAAGCGTGTCGAGAAATTGAGAAGCATCATAAAGGTCATCAACCAATACGGTAAAAATACCCGGATGGGTGACATTGACAAGAAATGGGCACTCGGCTTCATTGACTGGATCCAACACACTTATCAAGGCAGGCAGGGAAAGCCGCTTGAACAGGGAACAGTCGTGGCCTATATCTCCCAACTCTCCATCGCCCTGAATGCCGCAGTCCGTGCGGAGTGGCTGGGCGAGAATCCGTTCATGCAGCTCTCGGCTTCGGAGCGTGTAAAGAAGCCGGAATCGAAACGCCAGTTCCTTGCCATCGAGGAGGTGAAGCTTCTTATTGTCACCGAATGCCGTAACATGATGGTGAAGCAGGCTTACCTGTTCTCGTGTTATTGCGGACTTCGCTTGAGCGATATGGAAACCCTCCGTTGGAAAGACATCATATGCAATGACGGCAGGTACATGATTGCCACCGTACAGCAGAAGACATCCACTCCCATTTATACGCCGCTCTCGCAAAATGCCGTCAAGTGGCTGCCTGAGCGGAAAGCGGATGAAAATGACGAAACGCCTGTTTTCGCAGAACTTCCTTCACGTCCGACCACCAATAAGATTCTCAAACAATGGGTGGAAAAAGCGGGTATTGAAAAGAAAATCACCTACCACACAAGCCGCCACACCTTCGGAACGATGATGATGACCGTGGGGGCAGACCTTTATACCACCTGCAAACTGATGGGACACGCAGATGTGCGCACCACGCAGATATACGCGAAAATTGTAGACAGCAAGAAAATCGAGGCCGTCAATATGGTGGACAAGATGTTTGAAAAGCTGGAATCCGACCAAGAATGATTCTATACGATAGACTTTATCCATTATAGAAATAGAGTCAGTCGGATGATTACGTTGGTTTTTTAGCATGAAAACGTACTTTATCCTGAATTTTATCGCAGATAAAGTACGTTTTCATACAACATTATTTTGCCGAAAGCAAAAGATTAAGTAATTTTGCAAACAAAAATCATTTATGAATGAACCCTTTATAGCAAGAGAACGGGAATGTGCCGAGCTACAGCGATGTTTGGATTCAGGACGCTCGGAACTGGTAATAGTTTATGGGCGCCGCCGCGTAGGAAAAACTTTTCTTATAGAACGTTTTTTCAATGACAAATACGACTTCAAATTTGTAGGAGCACGGAATCTTTCGACCAGGGCGCAGTTGGCTAATTTTGCAAGGACTCTCAAAAAGTACGGAGCGCAGGATATTAAAACATTTTCCAACTGGTCAGATGCGTTCTATGCGCTTGTGAATTATCTGGAAACCCTTCCCGGAGACAAAAAGAAAGTTGTGTTCTTTGATGAAATGCCTTGGGTTGACAGTCTCAGATCTGATTTTGTCAGTGCCCTTGAGTATTTTTGGAACAGTTGGGCTGTAAGCCAGCGCAATATCCTGTTCGTGGCAACAGGTTCAGCCACATCATGGATGGTGGATAAGCTTGTAGCTAACAAGGGAGGTCTGCATGGACGAATAACATCACGTATCCATGTCATGCCGTTTACTTTGTGTGAGGTGGAAAAATATATGACGGGCATCGGCTCGAACTGGGACAGGATGCAGTTGCTGCAATCTTACATGCTGCTTGGCGGCATACCGTTTTATTATAGCCTTGTAAAACCCGATGACAGCCTTGCGCAAAACATTGACCGCCTTTTTTTCTCTGAGGACGGCATTTTGAGACTGGAGTTTGACGAACTGTACCATGCGTTATTCTCTAATGCGGACTTGTATATCGAAGTGGTCAAATTGCTTTGCGAACATAAGTCCGGACTCACCCATAAGGAAATATCAAAAGCCATTAAATTTGAAGGCGGTAAGCTGACACGTGTGCTTCAGAATCTGGAGCGGTGTGATTTCATTGAAAAATGGGCGCAGTACGGAAACAAAAAGCGGGAGACCCGATACCGTATGGTCGATTTTTACACGATGTTCTATTATAAGTTCATTGAGCCCAACAGTTTCAAAGATGACCACTGGTGGAGTAATAACATCGACTCCCGCAGTATTTCCTCATGGATGGGAAATGCTTTTGAACAAGTATGCATGACACATCACCGGCTGATAAAGGAAAAACTGCACATAGACACTATGGCCACATCCGTTTATACTTGGAAAAAAACATCTGATGAAGAATTGCCCGGTGCGCAAATCGACATGATAATAGAGCGTGCAGACCGAATCATTCATTTATGTGAAATGAAATTCAGCGAGAACAAGTATGCGATAACGAAAGATTATGAGATGAAACTCCGTGAAAGAGCCGGTATCTTCAATATGGCCACCGGAAATAAAAAGGCGTTGGTGCATACATTTATAACGACTTACGGAGTGGTTGACGGCAAACACAAGAGCATTGTCCACAGCGAGGTGACGATGGATGACCTTTTTAACTCCTGACGGCTATGATGATACAGCAAATTACCCAACGGCTAAGTGAGATAAACACACTTTTCACCGCTTGCAAACAAGAAGATTTTTCTTTTGAAAAAGCCCTGCCATTATCCCTGTTCTACCGTGATTTCAGCGATACGAACACTCTTGTAGGCGAGGCAACCGAGTTGGCAAAGGAAAATCCCGGAGAACTGTTGCAACTTTCAGCTTCCCTTATTTCGGAATCGGACAAATACCTGTCGCTTGATAAATCGGTATTGCAGGCAGTGGACTTCCAAGCAATTTTCGAGGAACACCTCAAACCGTTTGAGCACAGATACGAGGAAGCCAAGGCAACCGCCACAACATTGTGGCAGACCTATTCCGCGATGGGCAACCGGCTTGATTTTGTGCCGTTGGATTCCGGGGAATACACGAAGTTGTCCGCAGAGTGCGATGCCAAGAAAGCGGAATACGACACGGCTCACGTACAAACCGGCTATTTATATAAGGAATGGCAGCAGGAACGCGACCGGTATTTCTGCGTATATTGTTTCAGGCCGATGTTCCTTGACGTGCTGGTGGAGCGTCTGAAAGGAATTGCGGAAAGTATCATTGCCGACATCAACCGCATGAAGGAGGATAAGCCATGACTGAAGCCGAGCTGCTGCAAGAGACATCCGCATGGATGGACACCGTGGACCTCGCCCTGTGCCTGTTCATTTACGAGGTATGCAACGACTGTCAGTTCGAGTATGTATCAGGCAGCGACTTCGTGAATTTCATGAACCTGAAGCCTACCGGACGGGCTGTCACCGTACGCCCGAAAGAAAACCTGCGTGTCTGCTACATGGTGTTCTCCGTCTCGCAGACCATCAGACCACGCGAGCGTGGCAAGGTCTGGGCGGAAGAGTTCCTAAAACGTTGCGGCATATCCAAGTCATACTACGACAAACACCGCAGCGACATTTGCAGCAATGCCACAACAAAAGAGAACATGGAATACCGCAAATCTGTTGACAAGGCCATCGAAAACGCAAGGAGGTTGAGAAACACCCCGTAACCGCCCGCCGTTTCCCCATTTGAGATAACATCTTCCCATCGTGGCAGTGCGCCATACTGTTGAGTACCAGCTGTATGGCGCATTGCCTTTTTATGCACATTCCCCATCTGTCACACATTGCGCCCCTTTAAGTCCAAAGTAACTTTGCAAACGAAACGGAAGACAACAAAAGGCCAAGTGCCAACGTGTTCCGCACTATTGTAACAGGATTTGAACAACAATTGAAACAATAAAAGGACAGACGACATGGAAAATGAACGCAATCTGATGACCACCACCGAAGCGGCCCGGTATCTCGGAGTCAAACCGAGCTATCTCTACAAGATGATGATGCGCCGCGCAATCCCTTATTACAAGCCGGGAGGCAAGCTGTGCTTCTTCGCGAAGGAAGACCTTGATGTATGGCTGAAACGGGTAAGGATTAAGTCGCAGGACGAAATAGACAGCGAGGCTTCACGCTATCTGATTAGCCGTGAGAAGAACAAATGATTTATCTACTTATAAAACAAGAACTGTATGAATGATTCAAACATGACAGGTGCAGGCTTGAAAAATGCCGCACCGCAGGATTCCACAAACAAGGAAACTAAGATTAAATCCACACGTTCCACTATCGGTGCAAAAGCGCAGACCATTCTGGATTTTCTCCGGCGATGCACTCCCTACGAGGCTGATTCCATCCGTGTGATGGTCGGTTACGCCACCGGTAAAGGAGAAATCGGAACGATTGAGCCGACGGATTTGCTCGCCGTGAACCGCTTTCTCAACCACGGGCTTACCAAAGAGAGCGGAACAAGCAGTGAGACGGTGATGGGACACCGGCAGGAACGTGCGCAGAAACTAATGGAAGCCGTCAAGGAGTACGTCAACATCGGCCAACTGTGCCGTGTCAGTGTCGCGCTGATGAAAATCTCATCGGACTTCAAGGCGGTGGAAGATGCAAGACAACATCTGCAATCACAATCGACCAACACAGCGAGCAGGAATTGATGAAATGGTAATCGGGGTATCCGGCAATCCGGAAACAATGTCAGTGAACTCTTGCAACATAAGGGAAACAGAAATGTCAGATACTCCGATTTCACTTCCATACAAGTTGTAAGCAACTCTGATAAGGAATAGCGGGCAATCATATCAAAATCCTATGCTACAAGCCCAATCCTTTTATAGGAAAGCGACAAATTCCGCAAGCCATTTGTGGACACCCATCCGGCTGCGGATACATATTCGAGAAAGCAGGGAATGGCGTTCCATTACAAGATATGCCGATGTATTACACTCCCTGACGGTCATTCCATACACGGCATCCTTGCCATTGTCCGACGGGGACAATGGGGGACGCCGCTCGCAAGCTCGCACCGTAATAACCTATTGTACCATTATAATTTCCCTTATATGGATAAAGAACAGAATACACCTCAGAATAACGGTAATTCCGAATCGGACGACAAGCAAGCCAAAACCGTCCGTGAACCCCGATGTACCACAATCTCGTTCCGTGTCAGCAGAACGCAGCGGGAGCATATCGGACGGCTGGCCGACAAGTGCGGCATGACACTCAGCGACTACGTGCTGGCGCGTTCATACAATTACAGGCCTAAGGCACGGCTGACCTCCCGGCAGGAGGCTGTACGTGACGAACTCGTCTTGGCACGGAGCGACTATGCCAGATACACCTCCATGCTTAACGCCATGCCGCAGGATGAACGTCGAGCTATGTTCCGAAACTGGTCATGGATGGTCGGTGCATTGCAACTGCTCGGCAGGACAGCGGAGACAATTACAAAAATTATTGACCGCCACTTTGCACCAAACCGGATTCCGGAAAACCCTCAAATACAAAAACAGAGTAGTGAACCAATAGAAGAAAACCCATGATAGGCAAGGCAAAATCCATCAGCTACGGTATAAACGACATCCGGTATATCACAGGAGAGTCGAGGAACAAGAAACATCCTGAACGGATATACCACGTCAAGGACAATCTGCTTCCGTGCAGGCTTGACGCTCAGGGTGTATGGGATATGATGAAAGCCCATGCATCAACGGGAAAGAACGTCATCCGCATCGAAATCAGCCCTGCGAAGGAACATACGGAACACTTCACCCTGAAAGACTGGGAAAAGTTGTGGGATGATTTTGTCCGGGAGTATGACAGTATGGAGTTCAGGAACAGGCAAGGCGAAATCTATTCCCACCGGACAAACCTTGCCGGAAGCATTTCAACCGTGTGGCTGCACTTGGAATCAAAGAGTGGCATCCCCCATCTGCACGCCGCAGCCTGCCGCAAGGACAATGAAGGCAGAACCAACAACGACCACAACATACACCTCCGCGCACAATACGCGGCGGAGCGTGTGGCCCGAAAACGGGGCTGGACTACCGCTATGGAAATCCGCAGGGCAAACGCCGATGAAGTTGCAGCAGAACTCATAGGTATCCTGCGTTCCATGCCGTCATGGTCGTGGGATGATTATGTGGCGAGGGTGCGGACAAAAGGCTACACCCTTGAAGAACGCCGGGACAGGAAAGATGTTTTGCATGGCTACACGGTCGGTATCGGTGATGTTATCTACAAGGCTTCGGAACTCGGCAAAGGCCGCAACCTGATGGCTTCAAAGATTGAAGCGACATGGAACAGGCTGCACAACCAATCCGTAACAGAGTTGCAGCAGAATGATAACAAGGTCAAAACACAGGCTGCAACAACTCCTGAAGCAAAACCGGAAACGGTTTGCGACAAGCCTGTTATAGACTATTCCATATGGCGTGAGGAAACATCAAGATACGAACTTATACATGAAGGTAAAGATTACCGCTTCTACATTCCCGATAATGTCATACAACTGTTCGATGATGAGCTCGATTACCGTGAAATAGCGAATCATAAAGAACTGGCCGACTATGCGGTGGCCTTGTTTGTCGGCATGATGAGTGTTCCGGCTGTTCCGTGCGGTGGAGGAGGCGGCACTTCAAACGACTTGCCTTGGGGACGGAAAGAGGATGAGGATGAAATGGAACGTGCCCGGAGGTGTGCCCGTGCAGCTATAAAGAAATTTGGTAAGAAACCGAAATCATCAATCAGACGATAGGCAAAGAATTATGGCAAACAAAAAATTCGATTACAGTAATGATATGGTGCAGAATGATACTTTGCAAAACATAAACGAAGACCGTGAGGAATTGCGCCACCAGCGTCTTGAACAGCGCAACAACGCATTGGCAAACGAATTCCGAAACCTCAAACCGGAAATCGGCAGGGCTTACAACCTCTTGTGCAACCTTGTCGAGAAATCCGATGCACTTTCCGAAGCCATGCTCAACTTGTTGGAACTTTTGAAAACCGCCCTGCCTATCAGACTGTCCGATGAAGACAAGAAAACGTTACAAGACGAACTGCACGGCATAGCAGACCATGCCGTCACAAAAATCCGCAAAGAGCGTGCGAGGATAGAGGATGACATTCGTGGGAATACGAGCCGCATATCCCTTACTCCTGCAACCTTCTGGTGTATGGTCATGGCGATAATCATATTAACCTCATTCTTCGCCTGTACCATGGTCGCCAACGAATACTTTATCCATAGTAACCTGCTGGGAAAACTTGTCGTGTATATGACAGTCTCATTGCTTTTCTGCATGATGGTAGCTATTCTCGTTTGCCATAAATTAAATCAGTAAACCAATTGTATAAAATGTATGACTACAATCAAAGTAAAGTTCCGTCCGTCAACGGTCAAAGAGCGATCGGGCAGTATAGTCTATCTTGTAACTCACCGCCGGATGGTAAGGCAAATTACTACCGGCTATAAAATTTTTCCTTTTGAATGGGATAAGAGACAATCGAAAGTCATTTGCTGTGACAATGAACGTATTGATATAATCCGGCCTGTCATCCAAGGAATACGCAGAGACATTGAGAAACTGAACCGGATTATCAACCGGTTTGACAATCAGCACACCGAATATACTTCGGATGAGATTGTCGCAGAGTTCCAGAGGCTTTCCCAATCGGATACCTTCTTTTCTTACATGGACGGAGTGATTATGCGGCTCAGACAATTGAATCACATCGGTACAGCCAATAACTACCGTGCCGCATTGGGCAGCTTCAAAAGATTCCGGAATAATGAGGATATATCAATCGAGTCCATTGACCATTTTCTGATAGAGGATTATCAGGCCTATCTCATCTCCACAAGTGTCAAGTCCAACTCCATTTCCTTTTATATGCGGATTCTGCGTGCTGTCTACAACCGTGCCGTGGAGCAGGAGCTTACACAAGACCGTAAGCCTTTCCGTTCGGTATTCACCGGTATGGAGAAAACCCTCAAACGGGCCATTTCAATCAGTGATGTCAAACGTATAAACAATCTGGAACTTTCTTCAAGACCGAATCTCGAATTTGCACGTGACATTTTCATGTTCCTTTTCCTTTGTCGCGGTATGTCATTCATAGACGCGGCGTTCCTGAAGAAAATGGATGTCAAGAACGAAGTGATAAGTTATCGCCGTCACAAGACCAACCAGTACCTTCATATAAAGGTTGTGAAGCCTATCCAGGATTTGATTGACCGTTACTCTATCAGTGAATCCCCCTATTTGCTTCCTATAATCTCCAGGCCGGGTATTGATGAACGGAAACAATATGAAGCAGCATTGCGCCGTATCAACAATGCACTCAAAACCATCGCTGAGATCATCAAGTTACCGATTCCTCTTACAACGTATGTAACGCGGCACGCATGGGCTACAATTGCCAAGTCCAAGAATGTTCCGGTCAATGTCATATCGGATGCGCTGGGTCACGACTCTGTAAGTACTACACAGATATACCTTGCGTCAATTGATACCACAGTTATTGATCGTGCAAATGATATGGTTATTAGGGATTTATAAAGACGATAATGTTAAGCAAAAACATCCGTTTCTCCACAAGAAACGGATGTTGAATACAAAAGTACATAAAAATCCTGAATAGCATATCATTAGGACTGATAAATCTTTCGAGGGTTGCTTACAAACAGATTTTTCATCAAGCAAATAAGGTTTATTAGGTTTTATATTGTCCGTATTATCAATGATTTATTTTGATATGTCCGTTTCTTGTGGAGAAACGGACATATCAAAATAATAAAGATTCATACTATATAGTGATTAGATATGTCAAAATTAGAAGACGATATTGTAAAGTTAACGGATGATGTACTAACAAAAGCCGATGCTTGGGTCGCAACCAAAATTGTTGGCGAGGTTGTCGGATTAGGTAGTGTTATGGCGGTAGCTGGAGTTGTTATTTCTGCATTGTTTGGACCAGGAGGGCTTGCTATTGGTAGCGTAGGAGCGTGTAGATATATGCTATACAAATGCGGTACAGTTTATTGTGATTTACCTTCGGATCAACGAAAGTTAGTAGCTAAATTATGTAAAAAATTATATGACGTATAAATTAGTTTGATACGTTGATAGTTTTTATGTTTTAATCTCTCATAATGGAAAACTAACGTTTAAGGAAATGGCAGAATTTTATAACCCAGAAGTACAGCAGATCTTTCCAGATTCATGCGCAATTAAGTCCCAGCAACTTATATTGAATGATTTTGGAATTGAGGTTTCAGAAGTAGATTTAGTACAAACCGCAGCAGTAAATGGTTGGTATAATGGCGGAACAGCCCCTCAAGATGTAGGAAATCTTCTTGAATTGGCTAATATACCCGTGACGAGGCAGGAGGGGGCGAATGTATTCAATCTTGTAAACGAGCTAGCACAAGGTCATAAAGTAATTGTTGGTCTTGATGCTGATGAAATGTGGCATAATGATTCCATTAGCGACAAATTAAAAAACTGGTATAACGATTTCTTTGGAGAGCCAGGTGGTAATCATGCGTTAATTGTTGCAGGGATAGACACTTCTGACCCTAATAATATTCAGGTCATTGTTAAGGACCCGGGAAGTGGAGATGATGGTAAACCATATCCACTGGATCAATTCATGGACGCTTGGTCTGATGCCAATTGCTATATGGTATCAACCGATATGTCCGCGCCAGAATTTGCAGAAGGTATGCAAAACTTTGACCAAGAGTTGGGTCATATACCTGATGTTGCAGGTGTAAGTTATCCTGATTTTCAAATATTCAACGATATCAGTATGGGACTTCCTCCATTTATGCCTATGGGCGATTTTGTTCCACCTATTGGTAGCTTCGTTCCTCCTATGCCAACCATGTCTCCAATGACATCTTTAACCAATGCATACTTTGATTTCGCCAACAATAACATTGGGTTTAATGATATCTTCTCGAATAACTACATGTTTAATGATTATTTAGACTGTGGATTGGTTAATGACTATATGCGTCCTACTTGCTTTGATGGCTTTAACGACATCAATTGGTGTGACATTCAACCTATGGGATATAATATGCCGATGGATTTTGATAGATTCGCATTAGCTGGTATGGGAGTAGATTACAATATGTTCTACAATGATTGTATGAGCCAATTTAATGCTATCGGTGATTTCAACTCAATGGCTCTTTGTCAACAGCAGTTGGATATTATGAGCTATTGTGATTGTAATTGTATGGATTATTCTACTGACTTTTTAATGTATATGTGAAATGAAGACTGATGCAGATAAACTCAGAAGCTTTCTTAAACAGGTTACGCCGACCCTTGAAACATATGGAAAGAAAAGCATAGTTTCAGAGATTGATAAGGCTATTACCACTACTGAAGATTCTGCTACAGTATTATTCTGTGGGGAATTCAAAAGAGGTAAATCCAGCCTTGTTAATGCAATCATTGGGACAGAATTATGTCCAACAGACATTGGTATCGCTACATCCGTTGTTACAACCATTAAGTATGGCGCCGTCAAGAAGGCTGTTAGATATTACGGCAATTTATTGGAGAATGCGGATGCGTTGAAGTCTGAAGAAATTGAGTGGGATGACATTGATAAATATACTATGGGGGATGTATTAGAAATTGACAATACAATCCTCGTAGAATTGTCATACCCATCTCCATTTTTAAAAAATGGCATTACGATAATTGATACTCCAGGAATCGGAGGACTCGATCCTCGTCATGCAATCTTGACACATATGGCTTTGCCAAAAGCAGATGTGATTGTTTTTGTCACAGATGCCGGCGAACCTCTGACACAGTCAGAGTTGGAATTTTATGAGAGTAAAGTCCTTTCATGTGGTAAGCAAAATGTCGTACTAGTTAACAAATCAGATATATTGACGGCCGACACACTGGCGACACATGTAAGTAATACGAAATTGCAACTTGCAAAATTAGGAGGACCAGAAGTTATACCAGTATCAGCAAAATGCTGGGAGCTGTACTCTAAGTTGGAAGAAAATGACTTCCTCTTAAGTTCAAATAAAGATGCTGTGCTGGCCGGTATCACATCAGCAGTTGAGACCTTTAAGAAAGCCCAGTATAAGAAATATAGGGATATGCTTATTGCAGAAATAGATGATGTATATTCAGCTATATCATTAGAAATCCAACAACTTAAAAAGGATTCAAACGACAAGATAAAAGTAGTTGAAGATTTACAGCGACAGCAAGCTGCACTAAGTAAATTTAGAGGCGATTTAAATAATCCTACATCACAGATTAGACTACAAATCAATTCTATATTTGAAGATGCCCGTAATGAGGTGCAGAATCTTATTTCTCATGACGGTACACTTTTGACATCTACTGAATTCGATGCCTTGCTTGAAAGCGAACGTGGATTAGAGAATGAAGGCAAATGGTTTGTTGCACAAATCAATGACAGACTGCAAAAATTATCTAGGAAGGTTGATAGTAGAATTGAAAGTGCATTTGAAGAAATCTCAGAAAGTATAGAGAAAGAGATTACGAATGTTATGGATGCTGAAACATTCCTTGTTTCAAATGAACTCAAAAGTTGCAGTGTGATAAATAGTCAGTTAGCTTTTTCCTTTGCAGGTAAGGTTATGACTGGTACTTTGATTGGAGGATTAGCTACTGCGGCAGTAGAGTTATTGATTCCTGGTGTTGGTCTAATTGCTGGTATTGCCACGGCCGCAGCATTAATTTGGAAGCAGGTGTCGCGAGAAACGCAACAGCAGAAGCGAATCTCATTAAAACAGCAAGTCCTTCCCAAAATTAATCTTGCTATAACGGATATGAGGAATCAGGCAAACACACGTTTCTCGAAGTTCCATCAAAACCTATTGTTGACTCTACAAACCATAATTGGCGAAACTGAGGATAAGATGAGGACTCTGCAAACTTCTATTCAAGAAAGTAGGACGAGTGAACATCAAGCAAAGGAAAAAATTGCTGAACTAGAACAAAAAGCGAAATTTTGTGAAACAATAACATCGCAGATGAAATTACTCTATTCTAATCCATTCACAAATGTACAATGACGGTTTAGTATATAGTAAAATCGCAGATTGTTTGTCTGAGTGCAAACAGATTATGTCTACATCGCAATGGATGAGTAATACGCAAAAATCCATATGCGATGTAGATTCTCGTATGCGTGAGCCAATGCAATTGGCAATAGTAGGAAGAATCAGTAGTTCCAAATCGACGCTCGTAAATGCTATATTGGGCAAAGCTGAAGTCGTAAGAACTGGACACGAGGCAGAGACATTTAATGTCAGTTGGTTGAAATATGGAAATGATAATGCTCCTATTATTGTTCATTTCAAAAGTGGCAAGACTCAGACGATAGCAAGGAATGAGTGGGCAGATTGGGCTTCTCATCAAGGACAACAATCGCTGAAAGCTGAGGTGAAATATATAGAAGTAACCTCTAGCTATGAAATGCTTAAATATATCAATATTATCGATACGCCGGGATTGGACGCAACAAGCAGGGTTGATTCAGAGAATACCATTGAGTTTCTTAAGACAGTCAATCCTGATGCTGTAATTTTGTTGTTTTCTAAGAGTTTGTCTGAGGATACCCTTAAACTGATAAATGAATTTCAAAACTCAGAAACGAGTATGTCGTTCTCAATAAATCCCATGAATGCCTTGGGTGTATTGTCCAAGGTCGATATGAACTGGGACATAATGAACGACAAGGATCCAATCAAAGCATCTGATAATGCAATAAAACGAACACTATCAAGCCGTTCTGATGTAAACAAGGTCTTATTTAGGATTCTGCCAGTTTCAGCTTTAATGGGTTTGTCAGCATCTATAATTACAGGTGAAGATATTGTCGCCTTTGAGCAACTTGCAAGACTTGATGATAAAAGTATTACTCGTCTATTTTTTAGCCCGGAATTCTTTGTTAAGGAATATGACTTTATAACATTGTCAAAGAATCGCCGAGAAGAGTTAGTACTAAAATATGGACTCTATGGTATCTATGTTTGTGTTCGAGCAATACAAAATAATGCCGAAACCACCGTGTCTGAATTGTCTCAAATACTGAGAAGCAAATCCGGATTTGACACATTTATAAAACTGGTAGTATCTCATTTTGGCGACCGTGCCCAGTTACTTAAGGCTCAGCGAGGTGTTATACAATTGCTTGAAGCTACCAATAAAGATCGTGTTAATGCGAACTCTCAAGAACGGTTGAGTGTATTGAACACCATATATTCAAAGATTGCTTCTATTGAGAATGATTTGCACGAGTTGAAGGAATGGAGTCTTCTACTTAGGATTTATGAGAATTCGGTAAAAGTTGATGAAGATTTCATGAAAGAGTTTCTTGTTATTAGTGGCGAGTCTGGACACTCGGCAGTAAGGAAATTGAGTGTTACCGAAGATGCAGATATTTCGGAAATGATAGCACTTGCTATAGAACGTAAGAATTATTGGAAAACAAAACATAATGCTTGGTATGGTTTGTCGCCAATCAAGGCCGAGCCATATGCTGTGATTGCGAAGTCTTACGAATTGCTATCGATAAGACTGCAAGAACAAAAAGTAAAATACGAAAAAGCTCTTCGTGAAATAAGAATTTATAACCATTATATATATGGAAAGGACTCACTATGAATTGGGTAGCTGTAGATTTGGGAGCATCTACTATCAAAGCTTCTGTGCTGGACAAGAGTAATAAACCTGTTCGACTATCTTATTTTATGGGTGACTACGCAACCACTTTATTATCATCAGTGGTTATTGTTACTGAAGATAAAAAAGTAATAATGGGAGATTATGCCTCACAACTTGGTGTGAGCAATCCTAATATGAGGGTGTATGATTGGTTGCATTCTGTACACAAATCATTAATTGCAAAAGCAATCTTTGAAACCATAAAACAAGCATCTGTTAGGCATTATAACGATTCAAATATAGGAATTGTTTTGCTCTATAACAGCATTGTAGATCCAGAGTTAAAGAGTATTGCCGAAAATGTTTTTAGCGAAGTAAAAACAATACTGTCTGGAGAGGCATTAAAACGCATAATTTCACCAAACTCAGATTTAGTACTTGTCGCTGATTTCGGAGAATGTGCATTCAGAGTTACTCTGCAGGAAAAATCAAAGTGTTTGTATCAAAATGCTAATAAAACTTTGGGGTTTTCATCATTTGATATGCTCTCATTGATAGATTGCGATGATACATCATCTCATAGTAGTATAGAAATATCATTACTCGGACAAATGATGCAGAGAATAAAGATAATGGTAAATAATGGGGATGATGTCGTACTGCCCAATAATATATCTGCAAAAGGAAATTCTCTAAGCAGTTGTTTTGAGCAAGAGATGACAACATTCCTATACCAATGTTTTGAAGAGTGTACCAATGCATTAAAGTCATCTTCTAAATCTTGGAATGATATAGAAGAGGTTGTCTTTGTTGGTGGTGGAGCACATAGCAACATCATAGACACTATTTTTGAGAAATATATGCAAAGTCATTGCACATTAGTGTCATATAACAGCAAGAATCGTGGATTTGATGCACAATACGCAACAACCAATTGTGCAATACAAATGCCACTAAGAACAAACACTGGAGTTGTAATTAAATATTAATAAAGTGAATATCTGTCTTTTAGGCCTCAGTGGCTCAGGTAAAACCTGCTACTTATATACGGCCACGCATGTATTAGCAAGAGGAGTCGAGGTTAATGGTCATACAATCTCGGCAACATCAAGCAATCGCCAACAGGCAATTCGACTCAATAATGGTATTGAGCAGATGGCCAGCGGAATATGGCCAGCGGGAAGTATTAATACGATGACATATCCCTTTGATCTTAAAATAGATGGGAAATCCGTTTTCCCTTTCACAATTTATGACTATCGTGGAGGAATGTTAAACGGATTAAGCGATGAGGATCAAGATGACGTTGAGGAGATATTTGACACATTTGAAGAATCTAGTTGTATTGTTATTTTGGTAGATGGCGATACGATTATGCAGGCCTTAGAACCAGGACTTCTTTCTCCAACTCACAGGCAGAATGTTTCGTTTGCAGCTCAACTCAAGGCGCGAAACGAACTCAATTATATAGAATCTTTGGTCAAGGAATGTAATGAGCGCATGAGTAGAAGTGTGCCTGTTCTATTGGCAATTACAAAAAGTGACATTTTCTTCCCGGAAGAATTGGATGCGGGCAAAAGACTATTGAAAGAACTATTGCCGTCTGTGTTCTCTCTCCGTAATGATATGATTGTCGGAATAACAGCTGTAACATTAGGAGAGGATTTACATAATGAGGATGGGAAATTATCAGGTACTCTTTGTCTTAATACGGATGGAAATGTTCATCTGCCTATCTTGTTTGCTTTATTCCAAGAGATTGATGAAATTGGTGAAGATGCAGATACTGAGGAAGCACGTTTGTTAATTAGAAAACTTTTCTCTTCTAACAAGATAAACTTTTATCGAGGAGGCAAAGTCGCATTTATCGTGTAATTATGAAGATAGAACATTATTCTTATACAAGGGGAGCAGAAATGGACTATGGTCTATTTTCAGCTCCAGGTAACTTGACTAAGTCCCAAATAGATATAGTTAGGACGAAACTTATGTCCATATTGGGTGACGATGTTGAGCGAGACCTAAAAACACCTAAGTGGATATTATACAAGGACTACAACTTCTTGGTTTGGGGACTATGCTGTGAAAATCATCTTCTGGCATCAAACCCTCAAGAAACCACACATAAAAATAGACCTGTTAGGGGATTCTTTGCAATTGTTATCAGCGATTTTACAGGAGAAGACCTTAAGCTACCTTTCGATATAAATTATTTTAGAGAATTATATCTAAATGAGGTTGAGAAATATTGGAGCCAGAAAGAACAACATCAAAATCAAACAATAGGATACCTTTTTGGAAAATATAATTTTGTTAGTGCTGCACATAATAACTATATCGAGTTGCTCAATACTGATATTTTTCAATGTCAATCTTTAGGTGAACTTGATAGAGAAGGTGTTATTGCTGCAGCCCTAACCCTAAATAATGTATCATTGCTTATTGATAATGATAATATTGAGCAGGCAACCAATAGAAATGGTTCATTTATGAATTGTCTTACCTTATCAGTTAGCTTTGGCTTACATCATGTTAAGCAACAATGTCCTAAGTGCAAGAAATATGTATCATCATTTACGCAAACAGGCGTTTGCCTTGATTGTAAAGAGGCTGAAGAGGTAGTTATACGCAGAACTAGAAAAGATGATGATATGGATAAACAAATGAAGGTTGAGTTAGAGATTGCTCAAAATGAGATTATAGAGTTGAAATCAGAAGTAGAGTCTAATCGTCTACAATTAAAAAAAAAAGATAAAGTTATAAAAATATTAGTAGCAGCATTATTGGTATTATTAATTGCTCTTTTGTATTCGCAGGACTCATTCTCTCTAAAATTATTTGAAAAAAGTCAAGAAACTCAATATACCCCTGGTGGAGATTCTCACAATGGGGATAATGGTAGAACCGATAATGATTATATGCATAATCAAGGAACCTCATTTGAGTTTCTTGAAAGTGCTATTAATGTAGATGCAAACGCATATAATAAATTCCCCATCAAAGTTCAAAGTAATGTTGATAAATATAGGGCCGAGTCTAATGTTGATTGGATAAAAATATTATCAACAGAAAATGGGTTGATAACTATTGAGATTGCAGCAAACGAACAAAAGGAATTTCGTAAAGGCGAGGTTGTCGTTACATATGGCAATTCAAATACCAAGAGCATAGTAATTACACAAAACGGGCAACATAACCAATAGCACATGAATCCTTTTAAACATAAGCAGCTAGAAGAATTTACAATTGCTGATTGTGAATTATATATTAGCAGGTATCCCTATGGGGAACATGTATTCGTGGTCAAACGTCTATTACGAGAACTTAAAAAGAAAATGGCGGAGCAGCCTTCTGTTACAAATGGAGAAGGTAATCTGCAAACAGAAAAACAGAAAGAGACAAAAAGTAAAACTATAAAATTGTCTAACAATAGCCCGAAGCAGACAAACGAAAAAAGTTCGTCTAAAGATGTAGTAAAAACGATTTTTGCTTGGATTGGCATTATCGTCGTTGTCTTAGTTGTAGGAACAATTATAATTACCATTCTGAACGAAATTTTACCATACAATTGGTGGAACAAGTACAGGTATATTATTTATCCTGCGGGTCTAGCATTAGGTCGTTGGTTACAGAAAGAATTTAATTGGGAATAATAGAAAATATGGATATTAAAAGAATCGAAGATTTAAGAATATCAGACTGTTGCAGCATATTGCACATAAAACAGGATAATGTTCTAGTAGAATTAATAGATTTTCAAGCATCTGATAAAGAGCAACAGGCTGTCCTTAATCAACTAAAAATATTATTGAAAAAGGACAAAGTAGCCTATGAGAACTGTGTTGGATTAACTGATTATATTACTTATATTGATGAGTGGTATGATGGCTTATATGTTTCATTAGCTAAAGAGTCAATAAAAAGACTTAAACTGGATGAGCATTCTTCAGTTAAGAAGAAACAAATTCTCCCCAAAAGACCTTTAATCGCAACTTTTTTCATCTATATATTATTAATCGGTTCAGCCATTTCTTTCATTGCTTGTTTGCCCGGTTCTTTCTGGAGTATAGGATTATTAGATGATCCTGAGTGGTCAGGAATTCATGCATATGGTAAAGGATTTATACCAGGGTGTCTTATTAGTCTTACAGTTCTTATTGGTAATATCTCCATTATACGAAGAAAGTGCAGCGGCTTTTGGTTTATGTCTATTATGAGTTTAATATTAGTTATTCCAATGATATTAAATGATTATGAAGAAGTTTTATATTTTTCTATACCTATAGGATGTTCATTACTGCTATACTACATAATACTTCATATTAAACAAAACGGTAATAATACGTGGAATATGATGGAAAGGTCACCATCATTAAAGAAAATAGTTATCTATTTTTGGTCTATGTATTTAGTATTGGTGCTATTAACTCCACCTATATTGTCAATGAGTTTTGGATTCAAAAGTAATCATTTTGATAATGGAATTACTATTTTCAGTGCAAGATGGGGTGATAGTAAATCATATTACTCAAATAAGTTAGCAAACAAATTAAGTTCTGGATCTGATGGAATTGGGGAGGTATATGAATACGATATAAAGAAATGGCATGAACGGGCAATAATGTATTCAGAAGACTGGCAAGAATATGTTTATTTTGAGTACGCAGATTATCTCATATCAATTGGTGAGCATAAAAATGCTTATAGAGTATTGAAAGACGCAAATGGTAAATATCACAATAATGAAACAGCTGAGAAATTGAATCAATTTGTTAGTGAATATGGTTCATTTTAACGCAGATAGGTGTGGTTTTACTTGTTATAGTTTATAATACAAAATCAGTTATTTAACTTGGTATATTATTGTATATAGTTGGGTGGCATAATTATATGGAATTCAAAAGTATTGATACATTAAGCATCACGGAATGCTGTGAACAATTAAATTTAAGAAGAGAAGATTTGCCAGAGGCTCTTCAAAATATTATAGAGCCAAGCGAGAAGGATGAATTACTCATCGAACAGTTGCAATCTCTCCTCGATGAAGACAAGTCGGTTATAGAGTCGTGCAGAACTATAGAACAGTATGAGGCGTATCTCTCCTCTTGGGCTGATGGTTTATATCGTGGTTATGCAAGAAACCGAATTGCCCAACTGAAGGCAGAAGCAGAAGAACTTGCTTTTTACCAAGAAAACAAAGATAGTATATCTGGTTGTGAGGCATACTTGCACAAGTACCCCAAAGGCAAGTTTGTCATTGATGCTCAATCCACATTGGCTCAAAAGAAAAAGGCAAGAAAAACACGTAATATCATATTGCTTGTTTTGTTCCTAATTGCTGCGGGTATATTTGCATATTCTAACTATGTTCCCGTTTCTTATGTCAATGTTGATGATAATGCAGAGTTGAACAATTTGGGCTCTGAAATAAGTCTTGGCATATCAACAGATGCTATTAGTTCGACGATTACTGCTACATCCTCTGAAGATTGGATTGATTGCCGAGTTTCAGGAAAGACTCTGTATATATCAGCAAATACTAATCCTAAGGGCGAAAGAAGTGCAACTATTACAATTACAGCACACTCATCATTCTTTGGTAGTGAATTGTCGGATAGAAAGCAAGAAACAATAACTGTTTCGCAGGAAACAGGCTATGCTTCGCATTTAAGCGTTTCAAATGATGATATTTATTTAACGGCAAATGGAGGAAAATCTTCTATTTCAATAAATACAGATGGAATTTTTGCAGTTAGCACAGCTCCTGCATCGTGGGTATCTACATCTGTAAATGGCAAGACTCTTAATTTAGAATGTGGTGAAAACACCGGAATTGCTCGTAATAGTTACCTCATTCTTAAATCAGGAACAAAAACATTAAGGTTGGATATTACACAGGCAGGTAAATTGGCTACCCGTTTGGATGTATCTACTTCTGATGTAGAGTTTAGTGCTAATGGTGGTAGTAGAACTATAGAGATATATACTGATGGAGAGTGTCAGATAAGTACTCAACCAGAATCATGGGCTCATGCTAGCATTAATGGTAATTCTATTTTATTAAGTGTTGATGAGAACCCTGGGATAAAGCGCACGGACTATTTTGTCATTAAGTCGGGAACGTATACAGAACGGATAAATATCTCACAAGCTGGTAAATCTGCAACTCGTTTAAGCGTTTCAACTGAAAATGTATCATTCTCATATACTGGCGGCAGTCGAACAATTACAGTATCTACTGACGGAGAGTGGCAAATTAGCATAGGAACCGCAGGATGGGGACATACAAGCATTAGTGGAAATACTATCACATTAAGAATTGATGAGAACACTAGTTCAAGCTCTCGTACAGACTATTTTGTCATAAAGTCTGGTTCAAAAGAAAAAAGAATTAACATTTCTCAAGATGGCAAGCCTGCAACTAGACTTTCTGTGTCAACGGAGAATGTTTCCTTTGGTAAGGCCGGAGGTCGTCGCTCGATTACTGTAAGTACTAATGGCGAATGGCGAATTGGTGTCGGCACAGCATCATGGGCTCATACAAGTATCTCCGGTAATACTATTACATTAAGAGTTGATGAGAATAATAGTGGAGATGAAAGAACTGATTACTTTACTGTTGTGGCAGGTGATAAAGATGTTCGCATTAATATCACACAGACTGGAGGACCGTCGGCAGAAGTTAATAGCATAAGGGTTGAGCATAATATAAGGCGAACAGGATATAACAGCGTTATGGGGCCTTGGGGATGGCAGCAAGTTCCTTATACATACAATGTAATGCGTATTCATATTGACTTTGATGTTAATAATATGAAAGGTAAGACTATTCGAGTTTGTGCATTTTTCTTTGATGAGGATGGAGATAAATTGACAACATCCAATAATCAGTTTAGGGCTCCTAACGGACAGGTTACTGTTCAAAATACAGGTACGGCTACTTATGAAAATTCAAATTGGAGTGATTATGTTCTGGAAATCCCATATGGAGTAATGCGTAAGGGGGATAATAAATTCTATATACAAATACAAGATAATAGAGGAAATACATTGACAACCTCTAGTTACGAATATTTTTCGGTTAATTAATCCTCAAAACTTTTTTCAATATATGACAGATCAACAGATTGTAAATAATCTCATCATTGGCGACCATCGCACAATAAAGGATTTCTTCTTTGTGCGGTGCAAGCCGATATTGATATATATCGGACAATACTTTTGTCTATACAAACATACTCCAGAGGAACTTATAGGGGAATTCTATGAGTTCCTCTCGGCTGATGATTGGCACAAGTTAAGGATATTCAAATATACCTGTTCCTTAAATTCGTATGTAACGATTATAGCATCTCGATATTTCCAGCATAAGCGAGACAAGGAACTATTGCCGTTAGATGAAAATATTGCGCTTGTCAAGAACCTACAAGATGATAGTAATGGGGACGCTTTCTTCATGGAAGATCTCAATAAGATTATTAGAAGATTGCAACTTTTTGATAGATTTTTAGTCCAACGCATTCTTATAGATGGGGAGAAGCCTGGAGATATTCTTGATGAGGCAAAAGTTTTAATGGCAAAAGATGAAAGTTTAAGCACAGATGCTAAGACTGATGCTCAATTTGCCGGATATGTTTACACTCGTTATAATCGGGTGAGAAAAGGTTTACAGAAACAGATGGTTGCAATAGGATATGGAAAATAATACAATTCAAATAAGTAACTTCGAACTGCTCGGTCGAGTGCTTGATGGTAAAGCAAACTCGAAGGAGCGTAAGACTGTATTGTTCAACATGTCAGATGCAGTCTTTGAAGAATGTTTTATGGTTGCTTTGCGAGCAACGACATTGTTTAATGAAAAAGTTGAGGCTTATGAAACAGTTCAATAAAATATCAGATGAGGAATTAGCTGCATATCTTGAAGGTATGCTTTCAGATAAAGAATTGGCAATGGTCGATGCGGCTATGGATATTGATACGCTTGAAATATTAAATGTATCTCGTAAGGCCCTTGCTGAGTTTCCAACAGACAATGTTATTTCACTTCCTTCTTGGGATAATGTTGCAGCAGCTTCAATACGACCAATGTATGAGCCATTAGCTATGGCGGGATTCTTAGGTGATAGTAATGCTGATGAAACAGCAGACGAGGAAATAGAAGAAGATGATGAATAATGAATCGTAAAGTCAAAGAATTAAAGCAAAGTATCAATAAGTCGGTTATGATTTACATAATCGGCTGTTGTTGTTTTGTAATGGTTGCTTTGGCTTCTTTATGGTTCGGATACTATGTAATCCGTTATCACAATGACCATGAACTACCAGTTCAACTTACAATTATATCGTTGGCCGGAGGTCTATTGCTATGGGAAATGGTAAAATCATTTCGCTTCAAGACCTCTTTGCCTAAGACATTCAGACCGATAACAGAACAGGAATATCCGGCACTATTCGCTATTATAAACGAGGTTACAACTTCTCTGGATCTATCACCTATTCGCAAGGTCTATATTTGCCCCGATGCGACTGCTGCGGTATTCATTCAACCACAATTGCGAAATATACTCTTTGAACCCAAAAGGAATCTTGTTGTTGGTTTAGGGTTCTTGACACAGATGGATGATGACGAAATACGAGCAATGCTTTATCACGAGTTTGGGCATTATGCTCAAGAAGAGATGAAGAACTCAATATCAGTCTATACAATCGGCCAATTCTCTCGATCCTTTGTTTCAATCAAGGAATTAAAGAAACAAGGAACATGGGAAACACAGATGAAGTTGCAATTATTGCTGTTCACCTATTTTGCCATATGGATTTGTAATCGCATTAACAAGGCATATTCTCAACTTGCCAAACAAATGGAATATGATGCCGATGATGTGGCTATTAAATATGTAGGAGCATCTACATTACAAAGAGCATTACTCCATGCTGCGTGTATTCGATATAATTATGATGTTGTTCAATGGGGTATGCAACAACTACAATCGCAAAATATTCGGGTTGACAATCAATATTTAGCATTGTCTTTTGTCGGAAATTACTCCCGACCAGCACGCCGTTTACTCTCAGAGGAGGTGGTAAAGCGAGTGGAACGATTAGGGAAGTTGGAACCAAGCAATGTGTATGTCTCAAAAAATGTTCAGCAATCCGCATTATCATTAAATGAAGATACTGAAGAAGCACAGCAACTATGCCCCGCACTTCAATTCGCCCAATGGCTCAAACAGGGATTTGCAATATATACCCAACAAAAACTTTTAGAAACATCTGTTGAATTGGAGATACACCTTGATAAGAGAAAACATAAACTCCCATATTTTGATGGATCTTACAAGTTGCTTCTTGATGACAAAGAAATTGGTACGGGAAATTTTATAAAGGGATACACATTGAAGCGTAAAACTTCACCCGGTAAGCACAAGCTTACAGCATACGCTCCATCAGGAATCATCTCAACCCCTTTTGAATTTGAGGTAGAACAAGATAAATCATACCATATAGAGATGGATTATAAACTCCATGCAAAAGATGGGATTTATGATGTGTTTGGAGAAAGAATTAATATAAATTGCATATGAAAGATTCGGATTTTGACAAAGAAATTAGACATTTAATCGAACTCGAAACCCAGTTGGTTAATGGAAGAATGAATTGGCTTATTTTATCTCAAGCTTTATTATTTGCGGGGTATTGTTCTATTTATGAAATACATGAAAGTTCTGTTATATTGAAAATAATTAGTATATTAGGAATTTTATTATCAATTGTTGTGCGGCATTCATTTTGGATGAATGAGAAGGCCATTGCATTTATTTTGAGCAAATGGAATCAGTTTATCATCAGTAATAATTTGGATTACGATGAATTTCCTCCTGTTTGGGCTGGCGGTGATATTAAAAGCGTCATTAAAACAAGAAGAGATCGTGTTTGGCATTTTTTCTCGCCGATTTTACTACACCATATAGCAGTTCCATATTTGTTTATATTAACTTGGAGTGCAATATTGATTTTTAATATATTGCAATGAATTATTTTACAAATAGTTTGGGGATGCGTTTTGTACGCATAGCTTCTGGAACATTTCAAATGGGCGCACCATTAGAAGAAGTGACATCCAGAGATAATGAACGACCTGTAAGGTGTTATAATGTTAAACCGTTCTACATAGGCGTATTCCCTGTAACACAAAAAGAGTATTTTATGATAGAAGGAAATAACCCAAGTTATTTCTCTCTGAATGGGAAAGGGAGTAAGTATGTTGATCAATTTAATACATCAAATTTCCCCGTAGAGTCAGTGTCCTGGATAGATGCTAACATATTCTGCCAAAAGCTGTCTAATAGATTAGAAGAACAATCCAAGCATCGTCGTTATAGATTGCCCACAGAAATGGAGTGGGAATATGCTTGCAGGGCATCACAATCAACAGTATTTAATATAGGAGACTCGTTTACATCATTAGATGGTAATATTAATGGAAACTATCCATATAATTCCACTATAATTGGACCAACATTAAATAGAACATGTGAAGTCGGTCAATATCCTCCAAATTCTAATGGAATATATGATATGCATGGAAATGTTTGGGAATGGTGTTCTAATGAATATTATGATTACGAATCATTGAAGAAACAAGGAATTGATGCAAAGGTATTAAGAGGAGGTTCATGGAATTGTTATTCTCGATTTTGTCGTTCTGCTTATCGGTGTATTGCAGAAGGGGATGTTGGTTATTATGATTATGGATTTAGATTAGTTTGTGACATTATCCATTTATGATATATTCTGAAATATATTCTTTTGAGGATTTGTATCCCCAAATATCAAATGATGATGGATGGGGGATTGATATTAGGCATGTATACATCTTGTATAATATCTTATTGTCATGTTCATTTAAACGTGTATTAGAAATTGGCACTCATAATGGATTCTCAACAACAGCTTTTATTGAAGCTGTAAAACAGAATGCTATAGACGAAATTCATTTATGCGATATTCGTTTTTCTGAACAGATAAAAAAAATATGCTCTATATATTCAAATATTGAATTGCATGAAATGAAGTCTGTAGAATATTTAAAGGATGCTCCTCAATTTGATTTCGCATTATTAGATGGAAGTCACATTTCAGAAGATGTTCAAGATGAATTTGAATACTTATCGATGAATAAAACATCTACATACCTATTGCATGATGTAAATACTCAATTACTTCCTGAATCAAAAAACACTCCTTGGTATGATGGTCCCATGTTACTAAAAAACAGATTGTTGTCATCGAATAATTGGCTCTGTCTAGAAGATTCTTTATTTCGCAATTATGAAAAAACTGAACGCGGGCTGTTTTTTGCGACAAAAGATAGACAAATATATTTGCATGCCTTATCTTGTTTTAATTATTGGAGTAAAGCTGACTTAGGAATCATACTTAAAAATAAAGCATGAAAATAGTCTCTATTGATAGATAATATTAGATAAATACTCATAATAGTAAATATCATAGATTATCGACATACATAAAAGTTGTGCCCGACGCATATTAGGGTATAGAATTATGAGAAAGAAAATTATGCTTGCTGTGTTCTCGATTTTTGCAGCTGCAATCACCATTGTAGGTTTAAGTTCATTCACTTCACAAAGTGAAAAAGCAACAGAGTCTGAAACAACTGTGCGTACACATGTTTCATGTCAAGGAAAACATTGTACTTACACTGTAGGTTGCGATTGCTCAGGTTTTTCACCAAAGACCAATGGTAAAGAATGGGAAAAGTCGTATTGTATGCATTAAGAAAACAGTAAATTTTATTAGCGATATTACCTATGTTCAATTTTTTCAAAAGAAACCACAAAAATGACTTTGAGGTTGCTGATATTATTCAGCGAATGTTCGACCGGGCTGGTATTACGCCTGATAGGACAGACAACATGTTTCATACTGTAATAGATGGAACGAATACAAGTTTTAATACCGCTCTATTGGGTAAGAAAAAGCAACTTGTTGTTTATGCTCCATTTCATCTACCTGTTCCAAGATGGTCAATGGCTGGCGTGAAGTTGGAAATTAATCGCCTGAATAGTCTTGCCGATAAGGCACAAATTATTGCTCGGGAAGAGGATGGTAAATATGAATTGGTGGCTATTACTGAGGTTACTTTTAATAATGCCCCTACTATTGAAGAGGTGCAGAAATTAATGATAAATAACATTGATTTGATTGATAATCATAATTATCGTTCGCTTGTGTGCTCTATTATGGGATTTGCATCATATAATGAGTTTCAAAAACAGATGATGACGAATATCACCAAACAGAATGAGAAAGGCGAAGTTCAGATTGAGATGCAAGATACTTATCGCGAATTCTTGGATGAAGTTTTAGATATACACCATTCTCGTTTTTGTGGTCGTTTAGTGTGGTTGTGTATGACTATTATCTCGCGCGAATACTCAGAAGATAAAGCCTCAAAATTACTCGATTCTCAAGTGCCATTTATGGAACTTATCCAAACGGCATATAATAAAGCGACGAATGAGGAAAAAGATGTTATGAGAAAGTTATGTGTCATCATTGCATGGAAGAATACCCATATGGATGAGGACGCTTCTGAAGATATGCGAGGTCGTATGGAAGCAGCAATTTTGTACGCGGAAAGCGTGTATAGCCTGTTAAATGGCTCACATTAGTGCTCATCAATAGAATTATTTAGGAAATAGGCTGGTCTAGTGATAGATTTAGCCTATTTTTTACTCATTATTGTAAAGTCTGAATTATGAAAAGAATTATACTATTTGTTACGATGCTGATAATCATGGCAACAACCGCATTTGCTCAAAGTGATTACTATATCAAGAAAGCCCAAAGTTATCAACGAGAGGCGGAGTATTATCAAAAGAAAGCTGATGGTTATCGTAGGGAGGCTGCATATTACCTCAAAAAGGCGGAAGGTTATCAACGAGAAGCAGCATATTACACAAAACGAGGTGATGTGGATCGGGCAAAAATTCAATCCCGATATGCAGAAAATGCGATGGATAAGTATAAGACACTATTGAGATATGCTTCAGATGCAGATGATAAGGCGGCTATGTATCTTCGATGGGCTGCAGAAGCATTAAAGAAACTCTAAAATATACACCTATGGAAAATCGTATAACGTCTAATTTTATAACCTCACTAAAGGAGAATGAAATATTTGTATTTGGTTGTCGCCGATCTGGTAGACATTGGGAAGGTGCAGCTGCTTTTGCATTAGAGAATTTCGGAGCAATATTCGGCCAAGGAGAAGGCCTTCAGGGGAAATCATACGCGATAGCAACTGCCGGAGTAGGATTAGCTGATATACACTTTGCTGTCAAAAGATTTACTAAATACGCGATAGAATATCCTGAACTACATTTCTTGGTAACTCGTATTGGTTGAGGTTTAGGCGGTTGGCGAGTTCTTCAAATAGCTCCAATGTTTAGAGATGCTTCATTACTAGATAATGTTTGGTTACCTAAAGAATTTTGGGATGAGTTAAATTATCTTCATCAGTAAACAGTAGGACTGAATAGATATACTTATAAATCCGTCAAGAATCTTATTGGAAACTTGACAGATTTTTATTTTCTCATGATAGAATTCCATACAATCATATCTCATATCATAAAAACAATAAAAGTGAAAATATGCTGGGACAAGAAGTTCCTAGATTTGAACATAAAGGGACAGAAGTATTCGTGTATGGTTATCCAGAATTAGAGAATCGTAAAGGTTTGATTATCGGTGATGGAATGGCTTTTTTCTTTGGTGAAGGCTGGCGAAATTATGAATTACATATAGCTAATACACTCACAGAGAAAATCCGCAGGCTTTCAACAACAGATGGCGATTTGTTAGTTGAAGATAATGATATTGACTATGATGCGATAGCTAAAGAGTGTGAAAATGAAATTGCTAATGCACAAGCAAAAGCTTTATGTTATGCGGGACTCAATTGTTGGGACGGATTTAAAGATGGACTTTGTGCCATTACCTGGACGCTTTATCCTGACGGACGATATTTCGCGGATGAAAACGGTTTTGGAATGGAAGACAATGATGAAGAGGTGGTATATGCAATAATTGACACCGACCTGAATATTATCGAGCCATTCCGCCCAATTGAGGATGTTGCAGCATACTTGAAAGAAATAAGAAAGAACAATCGCAAATCAGTAATCAAATAGCAGAAACTATGAAGACAAGAATTTTCAACCTCGTCATTATTGATGAGAGTGGATTCATGCAGAGTATTAAGAAAGAGGCAATTGATAATGTAAACAAAACTATCCAGGCCGTTCGTTCAGTTCCAAGGAAGCATAAGGAACAGGACGCAATATAAGTCTTGACTATTAATCTTATTTTATACATTAAAACAGTGCAAAATGGAAGAGAAAAAGATAATCATAAACGGATACGAAGCAGTGGATTTGGGACTGAGTGTCAAGTGGGCGATTTGTAACATTGGTGCGAATAATCCAGAAGAAACAGGAGAAAAGTATCAATGGGGAGAGATAGAACTGCCGACTGGAGAATATAGATTTTGGGTTGAAAATCCGGAAAATCCCAATGAAAATTTGATAGACCACTCAATAATAGGACTATATTATCGGCAGGGTTATAAACGCATACGTTACAAAGATAATACAAGCCTTATTCAATATGATATATCAGGTTCGGAACTATATGATGTCGCTCGCCATAAATGGGGTGCAAAGTGGCGTATTCCTACACCTGCTGAATTTGATGAGTTGATAGATAAATGTTCATGGAAGCAGATGAAAATTGATGATAAATATGGGTGGGAAATAACAGGGCTGAATGGCAATAGTATTTTTTTGCCTACTGATCAAGATTTTGACGGTTTCTATTATTCAAGTGAGTACATGATTGATACAGGGGATCGTGACGGAGCACTCTATTTGAAGTTGTGTGACAGAGGAGGTTTCTTGAATCTTGATTTTTTGGGAGGGCAAGGGAGGATGTCGATTCGACCTGTAGTGGTGTAAATAATGATAGATTACAATCTGTGTTACACTCTATATTATAAATGAACATCTAAATAGACTGTAAGTGATGCCTTGATCCAGCATATCAAATAAAAACGAAAGCAATAATTAAGCATTGAATCATGAAGAAAGTAACATTTAAGGAGTATTTCTCCACCTTATTAGGCGGTCTATGGCAGGCTGTTTTGTGGATTGTCGGACTATTCGGGTATAAAGACGAGAGTTCATTCGGAAAAGTGGTAAAGCGCATTTTTGCATTGTGCGCAACAATTCTGCTGGTATTGTTTACCGGTTGCATTTTGTGCGCTTTTGCTACAGAAGTGGTATATGATAAATGGATAAGACCACATGTCTATAATAGGGTATGGGAAGAGAAGCATATTAGCAATCGCATTGTATTTCAACAGCTGTACTATTCAAATGAAGGCCGGGTATATGATGAAAATAAAAAAGAGGTACTCCTCAAAGAGGTTGATTGGGTCGTGACTTCCGATGACAAGGATTCGCTGGCGGTATTTGCGAGGAACGGCAAGCGTGGGTATATCAATCGTTTTACCGGAAAGATTGCCGTTCCTGAAATATATACCCGTGCATGGATATTTTCTGAAGGATTGGCGGCTGTAGAGAAAGATGGTGAACTGCTGTTTATCGACCACTCCGGCAAGGTTGTTATCGACAAGGATTTCCAGGTGCATTTCGATAACCCGAAATATGCTTTCAAGAACGGATATTGCATGATAAAGAATCCAGCTGACGGGAAAATGGGGTTGATTGACAGAAACGGTAATTGGGCATTGAACGCAGAATACGATAACCTGTTCAACAATGAAGGATTTTGGCAGGTGGAGAAAGATGGCTGCGTTGGACTATATACGGCAGAACTGGATGTAATGTTTCCTGTTGAAAATACCGGAATCTATGTGTATGACGATGTTATTGAAATCCGTCATGCAGACCATACGGCTAAGCGTTACGACTACGAAGGTAATATAGTTGTTGATTTCGTAATTGACGAAGTAAGCAATATGCAGTATGAAACAACAGAACTTCGTAATGATGTAGAATCTGCCGATAATGAGTGTGGGGACAATAAAATTTATGGGATAGCCGATTGCCAGCGGTATTTGGTCCGAAGCGGAAATTACAATACCCCCGATTACTATGGACTGCTGAACCGTAACGGCAAGACCCTAACTCCGCCCATATACACATCAATCGAAGCCATAGGTAAAGATCGGTATCTTTGCCAGCCGGATGGTGTGATTGTCAATGACCAAGGAGAAATCATAAACTAGAAGCTATTACATATTAAACCAGCCTATTAAAGTGTGTCAGATAAAGAAATTGCTTTACTGACACACTTTTTCTATTAAATAAGAACAGACTAAACTTTTTTACTTTAGATTCTGCTTTGCATATAATAATTCAGATTGTTGTTATTTTGTTACTTATTTATTTTTATATTGTTGTATATACCTTGTAATAAGTGTTATATATTATAGATTTATCTTGGAGGGAAGAAAAGAAATCTGTGGCTTCCGTTCGGGCAGTGGTTTTGCCAACGCTTTTGCAACTATCGGTGTGCCGCCAAACCTTTCCCGCTCATTCAATTTTTCTTTGACAGCCGGATTGTCCCGGAAATACTCCTTCGGGGTGTAGCGGTAGCCGCAACTGTTGATATGGTCGCAGATGCCCACGTTGTCAGGGAAGGCAATCTCTCCCGCCTCGTCGATATAACGGGTGAAACAGGACTTCCTGCCGCACTCCGGACAGGCGGTCTTGCTGCCCGGACGGTATTTCTGTAGATGGAATCTGTATTCGGTCATGATGCTCTCTTTTGTGGATTCCTGCAAATGAAAACGGCCATTTGCAGTTTGCAGTTCTTGCAGTCTTGCAGGAATTTTACCTTTCCGGCACTCCGAGACTGCAAAACTGCAAAGACTGCAGGCTGCAACAAGGGGTCATCCGTTGCAGTTTCGGGTTGGCGGTTCATTGTCATTTTCATTAGATTTACCAGATTTACATTGTATAGGTGCAAAATGAAAAGAAGAACCAAACATTTGCAAATAAACACGCTTTATAACAGCATATTATAGCGTATTTGTGTTTTCACTTGTTTCCCGTATTTGCAGATGTTTGGTTCTTTTTGGGTACATTTTTGTTTCTTGTTTGTTCCTCGATTCGGATTATTCTGCGTACCTTTGCAGCAGAAATAACGAGTAAAAGAGGAGGAACTATGCCACGAGTAAAGAAGCCCGCAAAAGTCAAAGAACCTATCCGTCTTCGGATGAAAGAACTGGCAAACGGAAACAAAAGCCTGTATCTGGATATATACCGTGACGGCAAGCGGACATATGAGTATTTGAAGATGTACCTTATTCCCGAAACGGATCACAATGCCCGTAGACAGAACGAAACGACAATGGCTGCAGCCAATGCCATCAAGTCAAAGCGCATTATTCAACTGACCAACGGTGAAGCCGGAATCGAAAGCAGGGAAAAGGTCTTTCTTTTGGATTGGATGGAAACCTACAAGGAGAATCAGGCGAAACGAGGTAAAAAGGACGGAGACCAAATCAAGGTGACGATTCGTATTTTGAAAGATTTTGCCGGAGAACGCATGACAATGGATCAAATCGACAAGGCGTTCTGCCAAGAGTATATCGACTATCTGCTGACGGAGTATCGATCCAAAGGCAAGCGGGTTTCTAACTTTACCCTACACACCTACTATCGCATACTGAACGGAGCTTTGAACGCAGCCGTGCGAGCCGAGGTTATAAAAGTGAATCCCTTTACGAAGATCAACAACTCGGATAAGATACGTCTGCCGGAGAGTAAGCGGTCGTATATGACCATAGAAGAGGTGCGGGCATTGATTGCTACTCCGATGAAAAATGAGGCCGTAAAACAGGCTTATTTGTTCTCCTGCTTCTGCGGACTGCGGATAAGCGACATTATTGGGCTGAAATGGAAAGATGTTTTTGTAGATAGAGGGCAATACCGCTTGGCCGTATCCATGCAGAAGACCAAAGAGCCAATTTATCTGCCGCTTTCTCCCGAAGCCTTGAAGTGGATGCCGGAGCGTGGGGACAAGACGGCAGAAGACCATGTATTCGACCTGCCGACCCAAACGGTGATAAATGCACATCTTAAGCCGTGGGCGAAAGCGGCAGGTATTGACAAGCGGTTCTCATTTCACACGAGCCGGCACACGTTCGCGACGATGATGTTGACGCTCGGTGCAGACCTCTACACGACCTCCAAACTGCTCGGTCATGCCGATGTAAAAATGACACAGGTGTACGCCAAAATCATCAATCAGAAAAAGGATGATGCGGTCAATTTAGTGAATGGATTGTTCGACTAAAGTTTACCGGCCGCGCGTGCATATATAATTCAGTTTACTTTAGTATTTATATATAAGGGAGAAAAACTAAACTAAACCATTTTCCTGAAAACAACTGAAAAGAAAATCGGAAAGTGGTTAGTGAGCAAAACGGCATCCCAAAACCGGCTTTTATCTGCGCGGATAATATGGGAAAGCTGTGATGGCAGAGGGGTCTGTTACCAAAGAAGAATACACAGAATATCCACGACCGGCAAAACAGCTCGATGTATAATCGGCAAGAAACAATTATGAGTAACAAACTCTTCCTTTTTCCCTCTGGTCTGCCATCGTCTATGTAGTATATCGAACGCAGAGTACCGGAAAGGAATAGAAGGTTTTGCCAATATGTTTACCACTTTACAGACCTATCTGGATTGGATAATCCTGTCGCCACTGCTTGCAGATTGCATGGCAACACTCCCAACGGCATAAGGCGGTTGGGGTATTAGGCTCCCCCGAAAGATATTTCGTGGCACACGGGTAAGCCCTAACTAAAACAGCTTCGGCAAACGCATAACATCTGCAGTGACGCCCGCTATCGAGTATATTCCAGCAAAAATGTCACAAAATAATGTTGCAACGAGAGAGGTTTGTCAATAAATGGAATTTTTAATAAGCAATATAAGAAAAATATTTTAGCCAAAATAGGTGATTTTGTTCAGCCATAATGCGTAATTGAAAATATTGTATTATCTTTGCACAGTAATTAATGATGAATATGAAGGCTTATAAACCAAGAGTTGCAGATAAAGAACTAAAGCGTAAGTTAGCTGGTATCGGTGCTGTTTTGATTGAAGGTCCGAAGTGGTGTGGCAAGACAACCACAGCAGAGCAACAGGCCACTACAATTATCTATATGGATGAACCGTTGCATATGGAGCAGAACCTTCGTATGGCAGACATTAACCCGAAAGCCTTGTTAGTCGGAGAGCCGCCAGTATTGATAGACGAATGGCAACTCGCTCCTAAATTATGGGATACAATTCGTTTCGAAGTTGATCATCGAGACGGGGCTGGACTCTTTATTCTTACTGGCTCTGCCGTACCTGCAAAGACTGAAGAAATACATCATTCGGGTGCAGGTCGTTTTGCATGGCTTACAATGCGTCCCATGAGCTTATACGAGTCTGGAGAGTCGACAGGTGAAGTTAGTTTGGAGGCGTTGTTCGACACACCTGAAAATATTATAGGAATCAACAAAGTGACGCTCGATGACATGGCATTTCTGATTTGTCGTGGAGGATGGCCTCGTGCGACGATGCAGGATGGAGATATTGCATTGGATCAGGTTAAGTATTACTATGATGCAGTGACCCGTGCAGATGTATCGCGTGTGGATGGTGTGCGTCGTAATCAAGAACGTGTAAAACGGCTGATGCGTTCGTATGCTCGCCATCAAGGTACTCCGGCTCCCGTGAGTACGATCGTTGAGGATATGCGTGTCAATGAAGAAGAGTCAAGTGATGTAAAAACCATAATGAGCTATATCGAGGCTTTGAAAAAAATCTTCGTTATTGAGGATTCGGTTGCATGGAATCCCAACCTGCGCTCAAAGACCGCAATACGTACTTCTGACACTCGTTATTTTGTCGATCCATCTATTGCAGTGGCGGCACTGGGTCTTGGACCGAACGATTTGATTGGCGATTTGAATACGATGGGACTGCTATTCGAGACACTTTGTGTCCGGGATCTGCGTGTTTTTGCAAGTGCGCTTGACGGGCAGGTCTACCATTTTCGCGACAAGTATGGTCTTGAGTGCGATGCTGTTGTGCATCTGCGAAATGGGAAGTTCGGACTTATCGAAATCAAACTTGGAGGAGACAAACTGATTGAGGAGGGGGCGACTACGTTGAAGACATTAGCAGGAAAGATCGATACGGATAGAATGAAAGCACCATCATTTCTGATGGTGCTGACGGCAACAGGTAAGTTCGCCTATCGCCGAGAGGACGGGGTGTATGTCGTCCCGATTGGATGTCTCAAAGATTAAAATAGAAAATATGACCCAAATTCAACATAATCAATTAGTCTCATTTATATGGAATATTGCTAACGATGTTCTTGTAAACGTATATAACAAGG
>ENA-OOZT01000038-OOZT01000038.1-human-gut-metagenome-genome-assembly--contig:-NODE-38-length-116631-cov-4.692458_pt1 | contig 116631 bp, 91 predicted proteins | sample MGYA00241192_ERZ501407 | MGnify/ENA primary metagenome ERZ501407 (study PRJEB25962, sample SAMEA2042911) | human gut metagenome | biome: human gut; feature: human-associated habitat; material: faeces...
GTTTCTGAGGAGAGGGGTTGGAATATACACGGAAAACCATACACGACCAAGTGAAGACTGTCCATGTGGTTTTGTCTGATACGCACAAAAGCATGATAAACATACAGATAAAGAACAACTCGATGAGCAGTACAGCAAAAGCATACAATAATTGCAAGCCACATTCGACAGAAACTATGTGATTACCCCTATTGCTTTGTATTATCTCTTTTGCCCCCCATAAAAAAAGAAACCCCGTTTTACCGGGGAATAAACTGTTGTACCTCAAAAGACGGATAACGATGTGGAGTATAGCGGACTCGAACCGCTCACCTCGACACTGCCAGTGTCGCGCTCTAGCCAGATGAGCTAATACCCCCTTAATGCGGTGCAAAGATAAAACTATTTTTACGACTGTACAAAATATTGAGAAGTTTTTTTACCTTCACGATAGACCGAGGCGACAGGCATTCGGCAGGAGCCAAATAAATTTGGCTCCTGCCCCCATTTTTTTTACCTTTGTCAAAAGAATAATATGGTTCTCCGAACAACAAGATAACCCCATACCACTATGATTATATTCAACACCACATACCACGCCGATCACTCTCGGAAAGATGAATTTATAAGCTGGTTAAAAAATTTCTATATCCCGGCTGTACTGGAACACGGAGCTTTACAAGAACCGCAACTGACCCGTATTTTCGCTGAGAATGAGGAAGAAGGCATAAGTCTTTCCCTGCAATTCAAATCGCCCGATACCGATACGCTCGAACGTTGGCACGAAGAGTGCGGAGAAACACTGCTCTGCGATATGCAAAAGAAATTCGGCAAGCAAGTGCTGGGATTCAGTACCCTATTGGAAGTAATCGACTTATAAATGAACACGACAAACGATAGAATTATTATCGGCATCGACCCCGGGACCAACGTCATGGGCTACGGAGTCCTGCGTATCGTCGGTAACACCCCCGAATTGATGACTCTGGGCGTGATTCAATTAAACAAATTCGAAAGTCACTATCTGCGATTACGTCGCATTTTCGAGCGGGTCTTAGGCCTCATCGAACAATATCTTCCAGACGAGATGGCTATCGAAGCTCCATTCTTCGGAAAGAACGTGCAATCCATGCTGAAACTCGGACGAGCGCAAGGAGTCGCTATGGCAGCCGCGCTCTCCCGCGACATTCCCATTACCGAATACGCCCCGCTAAAAATCAAAATGTCGATTACCGGAAACGGAAGCGCATCGAAAGAACAAGTCGCCGCCATGTTACAGCGCATTCTGCATATCCCCGATGAAAATATGCCTCCCCTTCTCGATGCCACCGACGGATTGGCTGCCGCTCTCTGCCATTTCTACCAAACCAACCGGCCTCATCTCGAAAAAAGCTACAACAGCTGGAAAGACTTCATCAACAAAAATCCCGATAAAGTATCGTCCGGAAAGAAATCCGACAAGAAATAACAGGGAGCGATCATTTTATCGAACGACAGACGACCGGCCTCTCCTCGCCTCGATTTTCTTTCGAACAAATATACGTCCGGTACACCGGCGTACACCCTTTGCCTTCTGTGACACGAATCAGCAGACCACAAACATTATATCTAAATACAAAAGAAAATTCAAATATTTCCTCTACAAAATAAGGTCAAAAATAGAATAATCCACTGCATACCCCATTTCAAACAACAAATATTTCGGTAGACAAAACAACAATTATCCCTATATTTGTAACTGCGAAGATAGGACACGGTTCGGTATAGCCAAGTCGGAAAAGAGATTTTTGTTTATCGCTGTTCCCTGCTTTCCGTATCTTCGGCAAATGCGAAAAGCTGACTACGATTCGGCAAAAAAAACGAACATATTCATTTTATCCGATTCTTATCTTTCGTTATATGACAATCATAGACCGAGATATATGCAGACATTGAAACAACTACTCGACCAACGCATTCTCATTCTCGACGGAGCTATGGGAACGATGATACAACGTTACGGACTGAACGAGCAAGATTTCAGAGGTTCGTTGTTTCCCGATTCGGCAGTGGAATTAAAAGGGAACAACGATTTGCTCTGTCTCACCGCACCACACCTCATCGACGAGATACACCGTGCCTACCTCGAAGCCGGAGCCGACATCATCGAGACGAATAGTTTCAATGCCAACGCCATATCTATGGCAGACTACCGTTTGGAAAGTCAGGTAAAGGAAATAAACCGGGCTGCCGCCCGCCTAGCCCGCAAGGCTGCCGACGACTATTCAACACCCGATAAACCCCGATTCGTGGCCGGTTCGATAGGCCCCACGAACAAAAGCTGTTCCATGTCTCCCGATATGGAGAATCCCGCTTTGCGAAATCTCGACTTCGACACACTCGCGACAGCCTATCGGGAGCAAATCACAGCCTTGATAGAAGGTGGCGTGGACCTTCTGCTCATCGAAACCATTTTTGACACGCTCAATGCCAAAGCCGCCCTTTTCGCTGCACAGGAATCTATGAAAGCGACAGGACGAGAGATTCCTGTCATGCTTTCGGTAACAGTCACCGAAAGCGGGCGAACGCTATCGGGACAAACACTCGAAGCCTTTCTTACGGCAGTCTCCCATGCCGAAATTCTCTCGGTAGGTTTGAACTGTTCGTTCGGAGCAAGAGAAATGAAACCCTATCTACGTCGGTTGGCATCGCTCTCCCCCTATTACATCAGTGCTTACCCCAATGCCGGACTGCCCAATCGGTTGGGCGAATATGACGAAACGCCCGCATCGATGGCTGCACAAATAAAAGAATTTATCGACGAGGGACTGGTAAATATCGTGGGTGGTTGTTGCGGAACGACACCCGAGCACATAGCCCGCTATCGGGAAATCACACAAAACGCCTCGCCCCGCCGTCCCATCGCGAAAGACAACCGGCTGCACATCTGTGGGCTCGAAGATCTCGTTGTCTGCCCCGAAAACAATTTCGTCAACATAGGCGAACGCTGCAATGTGGCAGGCTCTCGCAAATTCCTGAGGCTCATTCACGAAAAGAACTACACCGAAGCTCTCGACATCGCCCGCAAACAGGTCGAGGCCGGCGCACAAATCATCGACATCAACATGGACGATGCTATGCTCGATGCCCGCAAAGAGATGGTAGACTTCTTGAATCTCATCGTCTCCGAGCCCGATATTTATCGGGTTCCTGTAATGATAGACTCTTCCGAATGGGAGGTTATCTCCGCCGGCTTGAAATGTCTGCAAGGGAAAGCCATCGTCAACTCCATCAGCCTGAAAGAAGGAGAAGAAACATTCCTCGCGCATGCCCGTGAAATCAAACGGTTAGGAGCGGCGGTAGTCGTCATGGCTTTCGACGAAAAAGGCCAAGCCGATACCTATGAACGGAAAATCGAAGTCTGCGCCCGGGCTTACAAACTCCTCATCGAAGAAGCAGGATTAGCGCCTTGCGACATTATATTCGATCCCAACGTGTTGGCGATAGCTACCGGAATCGACAGCCACGACAACTATGCGGTAGACTTCATTCGGGCTACGGCTTGGATACACGAAAACCTGCCGGGAGCGAAAGTGAGCGGAGGCGTGAGCAACCTCTCCTTTTCGTTCCGAGGCAACAATTTCATTCGCGAAGCCATGCACGCCGTCTTTCTTTATCATGCTATCCGCAACGGGCTCGACATGGCGATTGTCAATCCCGCCACATCGATTACCTACGACGATCTACCGACCGAAACTCTTGCGCTCATCGAAGATGTCGTATTGAACCGTCGGCCGGATGCGACCGAACGTCTCATCGACTTCGCCGAGAAACATCGGGGCGAAGCAGTCAAAAAAGAAAACAATATCGACGAAGACCGTCATCGGCAACCTGTCGCCGACCGACTGAAACAAGCTCTCGTCAAAGGCATATCGACACACCTCGAAACCGACCTCGCAGAGGCCGTCCGTCAATACGGCTCGGCACTCGCCGTCATCGAGCAACCCCTCATGGACGGCATGAACCGGGTGGGACAACTTTTCGGCGACGGGAAAATGTTCCTTCCCCAAGTCGTCAAGAGCGCCCGCACCATGAAGCAAGCAGTGGGTATATTGCAACCACTCATCGAGCAGGAAAATACCCGCAATGGAGAAACCTCTAAACGGGGAAAATTCATTGTAGCCACAGTCAAGGGCGATGTGCACGACATCGGGAAAAACATCGTCGCCGTCATTCTCGCCTGCAACAACTTCGAGGTAATCGACCTCGGCGTGATGGTTCCGGCTGAAAAAATCGTGGAGCGAGCCATTGCCGAACAAGCCGATTTCATAGGGTTGAGCGGACTCATCACCCCCTCCCTCGAAGAGATGTGCCACGTCGTTTCCGAAATGGAAAAAGCAAGACTGCACACACCGGTCATCATAGGCGGAGCTACCACCTCGAAACTCCACACGGCCGTCAAAATCGCCCCGTGTTACAGCGGTGCGGTCATACATGCCGGCGACGCATCGCAAAACCCGCTCATCGCCGCACAACTGCTCAATCCCCAAACTCGTGAGGAGTTTATCCGCAGCATACGCACCGAACAAGAAGCACTGCGCAACTCTTTGAAACCGGTCGATTTAGTCACCCTATCCGAAGTCGAAAGATACGCCCCCTACATAGATTGGGACACATATACCGCCCCCCGGCCTCGGCAAATGGGATTGCACACCGTCCCCGTCACTGTCGGCGACATACGACCTTTCATCAACTGGCGGGCATTCTTCTCCGTATGGAAAATAGGCGCAGGCTATGCCTCCATAGCCGACATGCAAGGGTGCGACCACTGCAAAGCCGTCTGGCTCGCCTCTTTCCCATCGGCCGAGAGAGCCAAAGCCGCCGAAGCCATGCAGCTCTACAAAGAGGCGAATCGTCTGCTCGACACCCTCGAAGCAGAAAACAACACCTCTCCACAAGTCTGCTACCTACTTGCCGAAGCCGCCTCTTACGACAATATCATACGACTGCGGCTACCCGACAGCGATTTCAACATACCCTGTCTGCGGCAACAAGTGCGTAAATCCGAAGCCAATGCCCGCTACTATTCTTTAAGCGACTTCATTCGCCCCGCCAACGACGGGAAACCCGATTATGCCGGACTATTCGCCGTCACCGCCGGAAACGAGATACAACGTCGCATAGAGCTCTTGCGTCGGGACGGAGACGACTATACCGCCCTCCTGCTCCAACCCCTCGCCGACCGTCTTGCCGAGGCCGCCGCAGAATGGCTGCACCGGCAAATACGCCGAGAATTTTGGGGTTACGCCCCCGATGAACCCGACCTCGACTTGCAGTCCCTCCTCTCCGTCCGGTATAGGGGGATACGTCCGGCAGTAGGCTATCCCTCCCTGCCCGACCATTCCCTTTTCTTCGATTGGGACAGAGCGTTAGACTTCTCGCGTATCGGAATAACCCTCACCGAAAACGGCGCCATGATGCCCAATGCCTCTGTCGCCGGACTCTACATCGCACACCCCGATGCCCGCTACTTCCACATCGGGCACATCGACGAAACCCAGCGCGAACACTATGCCCACCAAAGAGGCTTCACCCCCGAAGAGACCGGCAAATGGCTATCGGTATAATAATAGAGGGGTACTCTTACACTCCTCCCTGCCGTGTCCCGCGGCATTACGGGGTGTGACAAAGCGATATAGGTGCACTTCACTGCAATAAATAAAGGGTTACTCTCACCCACCTCCTCTGTGTTTTTGCAACGCAAAAATATAGGGGAGGTGGCACACAGTGACGGAGGGGTTAATTAATAGAGGGATTAGAAAATATCGGCAAGGAAAGCAGTGTTTCCGTAAGGAAATATAGAAGGAGTGCTGAAAGACGGAGGGGTTAGCCCCCACAAGCAAAACTTTTGTAATCTTTCCCAACCCCTCTCCTCAGAAACTACCGTTCCTTCGGTGTCTCTCTTATTGTATGGCTACCGCCACACAGAGGAGAAGTACAAATGCTATCCTTATACTAAAACTGAAACGCCACTTTCAATCCCCCTGCCGTGTCCCGTAGCCTTACGAGTTGTCGTAATGCGATATAGGCGCACTTCTCTGCAATGAATAGAGGGTTACTCTCACCCTCCTCCTCTGTGTTTTTGCAACGCAAAAATATAGGGGAGGTGGCACGCAGTGACGGAGGGGTTAATTTAATATAGAGATTAGAAAATATCGGCAAGGAAAGCAGTGCTTCCGTAAGGAAATATAGAAGGAGTGCCCGCAGGGCGAGGGGGGTAAAACAAAAGACATACAAATTCCAAGAACAAATCCTCCGAAGAAAGTTCAATCATGCCATAAATCAAAGATGGCAAGACCATACATTTGCCTAAAAAACAGAAGTATGGAAACACAAGAACAAATTTTGAAAGAACAACGGTTGAAAATAGAAACCCTCCGGTATCGAATCCTGTTACGATACTACGAATTACTGCTCACATTAGATGTAATGACACAACCCAACGAAGTGAAAACATTGATGGGGTATATCAACACACTCGAACGCTACGCCAAAAAGTATGAAACAAAACCCGTTAAAAAGAAATCGGGAAAGCGAAAAGAGCATATTGACGAAATACCGGTAACCGATGAAAATACCGAAAGCGAAGAAACGGATTACACGCCCGACAATTCGAGTAACCTTTTCGACCTGTTGGAGGACAGCGACGAGACATACCCTCCCGAAGCCGATGTGTTGCCCACCGACATAGACGACTTTTTAAGAGCCGGTTATGCCCGTTATCTGAAACAAAAAGAAAATAAAGAGAAAAACAATCCGGCTCACCCGCAATTAGAGGATTCTCAACCTTGAAAAAAATGTAAAGACCGAGAACAAAATGCGAGAAATAATTGTTATCTTGCAATAGATATAACAGTATAAAATTATGCCACACCGTCTTTTCGTTCTCCTCTTTGGAATATTATTCATAGGTCTCCTCCCCGGTTCGGCTCGACAATCCCCGGACAAAATATGGCATAAACTCGATTCCATTCAAAACTATCGGACCGAGTTCACATATACAGTGACATTACCACTCACCGATTCGGAAATAAACTATCGGGCAGAACTCTCCTATCGAAAAAATCCAATCGACACACTTTGCGGATATTCATACTTAATCGATTACAAAGCCGAGAACGATACATGCCCGTATGCCAATTTTATGGCTTACGACAACGGCGATTACTTCCGGTTCGACCGTGATCGGCTACGAGAATATCATCATCGCGAAGACAAAGAACCGTTCGCACATAGAGGTAACAATCCGGGAGTACACCGTTCGGGACTGTTCACCGAACTTTTCCCGGCTGAAATATCCCGACAATTAAAAACATTCGTCGGGAAAAAAGATTGTCTCGTACAATTTTTCCCCGACACGCTTGTACAGGACCGTCTGTGCGACGCCATACTCGTGAATGACTCCGTAAAGGGCGAATTGTCCCGAACCATACTCTATACATTCGACACCCACGACGGGATGCCCCTATATCGGGAAACCGAAAATAATCCGGGTCATTTAGGTTCGCAAACCGTTACTGTAAAATATTCGGGAAACGATACGGATACGAAATTCCCCTCCGACTATTTCGGTGAGACCAACCTGCTGAAAAATTATGGAGAAATATTCCTCCGATTCCGCGAAGGCACTTATGCAGCCTCCGACCGGGTAGGACAAAAAAGTCCGGAGTTTTCCCACAAATGGGGTGAACATCGGTTTTCTTCCGATCAGTTGAAAGGACAAAACTGCCTGCTCTTATTCCTCGACGAACGAGGCGAATTTTGCAAACAAGCCCTACAAATAGCCGAATCCGTATCCTTGAAAGAAAATCTGACGCCGGTTATACTCTACATAGAGAAACAACCCGAGAACATAGAAAACCGTTCGGGAGCCATCATACTGGAATATACCGGAAAAACAGCCAGCGAGTATGGCGTGACAGGCTACCCCACCCTCTTCCTGCTCGACCCCGAAGGCACGATACGATTCGTAAAAATAGGATATTCCCCGCTACTGGCCGAAGAACTCGAACTCGCCGTCAGGCAAATACTACACGACCGGCCCATACAAGCGCAGAAAAACAAATAGTTTCATCTATAAATTAACAGCAATGGAAAAAATCACTTTCAAAGGCACACCCGTACACACTTACGGTAAATTGCCGAAAGTAGGAAGCCAAGCTCCCTGCTTCACACTTACTCGATCCGACTTGACGGAACTTTATTGTCACGACCTCAAAGGACGTCGCATTGTACTGAACATCTTTCCAAGTCTCGACACTTCGGTCTGTGCTACTTCGGTGCGTAAATTCAATGAACTGGCAGCATCTCTGGACAATACGACCGTCGTGGCCGTCTCCAAAGATCTACCTTTCGCCCAATCACGCTTTTGCACGACCGAAGGCATTAAAAACTTAATTGCCGCATCGGCATTCCGTTCGCCCGAATTTTCAAAAGATTACGGCGTGGAAATGGTAGACGGCCCGTTAGCCGGACTATTGGCCCGTGCAGTCGTGGTCATTGACGAAAATGGAAAAGTCATTCACGCCGAACTTGTCCCCGAAATCACACAAGAACCCGACTATGAAGCCGCTATAAAAGCGTTGAAATAGTCCACAAAGAAATTTTCTCTCCTGCACAAATTTGTAACGTGCGACAGAAATAATATAGTAGGGGGAGGGAGAACAATATCCGCAGCAAAAGAAACGGATTAGTGCCTCACCCTCCCTATATTGTTTTGCAGAGCAGAGGGGTTAAATGTCCGATATAAACCGACTGATGAGAGGCTATTTTCACCCCCTCCGTCACTACGTGACACGGCTGGGGAGAAGGGTAAATACAATTATCTCATTTGTTAAAACGATGTAACAGAAGGGCGTTAAACCTCCTCCTCTGTGTTTTTGCAACGCAAAAATATAGGGGAGGTGGCACACAGTGACGGAGGGGTTAATCTCTCAATCAGAAATTATTATGAAACCTTTTTCACCCCCTCTCCTCTGAAACTTTCATTTCTTCGGTGTCTCCCCTATTGCTTTCACAGCACAAGAGAGAAGTGCACAATGTTATCCTTATGCCGAAACTGAAACGCCACTTTCAATCCTCTCCCCCCGCCGTGTCCCATAGCATTACGGGGTGTTTCCGTTAGGGAATATAAGGGGAGTGCCCGTAGGGCGAGGAGCTTAAAACAATAGTAGAATAAAGATGTTGGGGAATTATACACTCCCCCTGCGCGCTATTACATATCGAATCGGTTGATGATCCTCGCAATTTCAAGTACATCGGATTCGTTTAGATAGGCCGACATCGGCAGGCTCAATACCTCATCGGCAAGCTGTTCGGCAATAGGCAGAGGCAATCGATTGTATTCTCGATAACACTGTTGTTTGTGTGGAGGTATGGGATAATGAATGAGAGTGCCCACCCCTTCCGATTCCAAATAGCTTTTCAGCCGATCCCGCTCGGAACATCGTACGACATACTGATGCCAAATGTGTTCTCCCTCACCTCCCGGTTCGGGAAGTACGATTTCCTTGCCATGTATATGTTCGGAATATGCCTTTGCGACAGCGGCCCTACGGCGATTATCCTCATCGAGATATTTCAATTTTACCGACAAGAATGCAGCTTGCAAATCGTCCATGCGGCTGTTCACTCCCTTATAAAGATTCACATACCGCTCTGCCGAGCCGTAATTACCCAATGCTCGGACCACTTCGGCCAGTTCCCCGTCATCGGTCGTCACTGCTCCCGCATCGCCCAATGCGCCCAAATTTTTGGTCGGATAGAAACTCAATCCGGCGGCATTGCCCAAAGCTCCGGTGTGAAACGAGCCCTGCAATCCCACCACCGGCGAAACCGCACCGAAAGCCTGAGCGTTATCCTCTACAATTTTCAACCCGTAACGGGCAGCTACGTCTTTCAGACATTCGTCCCAACAAGCCCGACCGTACAGATGGACGACCATAATCGCCCGCGTGCGAGCGGTTACAGCCCGCTCCACCAAAGAAGTATCGAGATTGTAAGTGTGTACCGACGGCTCGACGAACACAGGTACGAGCCCGTTGTCGGTAATAGCGAGAACCGAAGCCACATAGGTATTCGAGGGCACGATCACCTCGTCGCCCGGCTGCATGACACCCATCTCGATGTATGCACGTAACATTAATCGCAAGGCATCCAACCCGTTTCCCGTAGCTACCGCATAGCGACAACCCAGATATGCACATAATTGCTCTTCCAACCGGGACACGTATTTCCCCCGGATATACCACCCGCCCTCGATAACTTCGGCGGCGGCGGTCTTCATCTCCTCCATATAAGGAGCATTGGTTTCTCGTAGGGATAATTGGGGATATTTCATCTATCGGCTAATTTCTTTAAACTCTTGATAATCGCGAATATAATCCGACTCTTCGTAATAATCGGAAGTCAGCACCAAACAGACCGACCCCGACGAGAAATTATTGAGTACCCGCCAGATACCCGGCACGATAAGCAGCCCGTAGGAGGGTCGGTTCAAAGTCACCGTACGGGTGGAGATGCCGTCGTCGAGAATTACATCGAACGATCCACCGGCCGCCACCAACAACTGGTAAAGTTGCTTGTGTGAATGACCGCCCCGTTCCTCTCCGCCCGGCACATCATACAGATAGTACACCCGTTTCACGGCAAAAGGCAGGTCGATGTCATTCTCCACCACAGTGATGTTTCCATTCTCTCGCTCGTGCTTGGGCAATCGTATCAGTCGGCAATCGTCCACCGAAGCTCTTTTACTCATCATTCCTTCCTTTCAATAAAGTGCGGTACTCTTCAAAATCTTCTATATAATCGCCGGCATCGTACAAGGTCGACGACAATACCAACGCCAGCGAATTGGTCGAGAAGTTATCCAGCTCGCGCCACATCATGCGGGGCACATACAAACCATAATACGAACGTGCCATGTGATAGCGCCGGGTCTCCGTGCCGTCATTCAACACGATGTCGAAGCTGCCCGACAAGGCTACGATAAACTCCTCCTGTTCTTTGAAAGCGTGGCCGTTGCGATGCTCGTCACCCGGCACATCGTACAGCCAGTAAGTACGCGCTATCTCGAACGGAATATGCCGTGCACTCTCGATGAACGACAGGTTTCCCCGCTTGTCTGCCACTTTGGGCAACTCGATCCATCTCACCCGGTCAAAGCTCATCGTTCGCCAGTCTTATCAAATATTGCCCATACTGGTTTTTCTTCATCGGCTCGGCGAGTCCGAGCAAATGTTCCTTGTCGATCCACCCCATGCGATAAGCGATTTCTTCCAAAGAGGCCACTTTCAGTCCTTGTCGGTGTTCGATGGTCTCGATAAAGTTCGATGCCTCGTACAGCGATTCATGCGTACCGGTATCGAGCCAAGCGAAACCTCGTCCCATCAACTGTACGCCAAGAGCCTGCGATTGGAGAAAGACCTGATTCACCGAGGTTATTTCCAATTCTCCCCGTGCCGATGGTTTCACCTGCTTGGCAACCTCCACGACCCGATTAGGGTAAAAATAAAGACCGACCACGGCATAGTTGGAACGAGGCTTTACCGGTTTCTCCTCGATACTAATCGCCCGTCCGCTTTCGTCGAACTCGACTACACCGTAACGTTCGGGATCCCCCACCCGGTAACCGAACACCGTCGCCATTCCTTTATCGGCATCGGCAACGGCCTGTCTCAGCATGCGGGTAAAGCTCTGCCCGTAAAAGATATTGTCGCCCAACACCAAGCACACGGTGTCGTTCCCCACAAACTTCTCCCCGATGATAAACGCCTGCGCCAGTCCATCGGGCGATGGCTGCTCGGCATACTCGAAACGCACGCCGAACTGTCCGCCGTCTCCCAACAATCTCTTGAATCCGGGCAAATCGGTAGGAGTGCTGATAATAAGTATCTCACGAATACCAGACAACATCAATACCGATATGGGGTAATAAATCATAGGTTTGTCATACACCGGAAGCATCTGCTTCGATACTCCCCGAGTAATGGGATACAATCTCGTGCCGGAGCCTCCGGCCAATACTATGCCTTTCATCGTTCGTATCTTATTAGGGCAATCAACGATTGCCATACATTTGTTCGTAATATTTCTGGTAATCGCCGCTGACTACTTCGTCCACCCAATCTTGATGATCGAGATACCAACGCACAGTTTTCTCTATCCCCACGGTAAAGGGGGTCTCGGGATACCAGCCCAATTCACGGGCAATCTTCGACGGATCGATGGCATAACGCATGTCGTGCCCCGGACGGTCGCCCACGAAAGTAATCAAATCCTCGTTAATATTCTTCACATCGGTCTTCAATACCCTACGATATTCCGGTTCTTCCCGCATGATACGGGCAATAATACCGATGATGAGCTTCACGATATTGATATTCTGTTCTTCGTTGAATCCGCCCACATTATAGACTTCGCCGATACGGCCGCGTTCCAATACGGCATCGATAGCCTTAGCGTGGTCTTCCACATAGAGCCAGTCGCGCACATTGTCGCCCTTACCATAGACCGGGAGTTTCTGACCGGCCAATATATTCTTGATAATCAGAGGTATCAATTTTTCCGGGAAATGATAGGGACCGTAATTGTTGGAACACCGGGTAATATTCACCGGCATGCCGTAGGTTTCGTGGTAAGCCCTCACGAACATATCGGCACTCGTCTTCGAAGCCGAATAAGGAGAACGGGGATCGAGCGGTGTCGTCTCCGTAAAGAACCGCTTGCCATAAGTATGCAGGTCGGTACGTCCGGTCACCACTTTGCGCACATCGGCATCGGTAATTTCCAACGGCTGCGGGTCGATATAATCCTTAGACAACGAGCCGTAGACCTCGTCGGTCGATACTTGCAAGAATTTCTTTCCCTCGGCATAGAGAGGCTTCCCTTCGGAATCTTTTCCCTTATACCAAGCCTTGCGGGCGCAATCGAGCATATTCTGCGTGCCCAATATATTCGTTTCCAAGAAGAGCTGCGGATTGGCTATACTGCGGTCTACGTGCGATTCGGCCGCAAAATTGACCACATAATCTATATCGGTTTCGGCAAAAATGTTCGCTACCAATTCGGCATTGCGTATGTCCCCCTTCACGAACCGCACTCTCGAATCGGCTATTTCGTCTTTAATAGTACCCAGATTCCCGGCATACGTAAGTTTGTCTAAAACGACCACATATATATCTTCTTCGTACTTTTTCAACAAATATTTCAAAAAGTTCGCCCCAATAAATCCGGCCGCACCGGTGACCAAATATCTTTTCATAACCTGAAATTTAAAATTCGCTGCAATTTACAACTTTTTTAAGAAATAATCCAATACGAAATATTTAGAAACTGTTTTAATTTTTTTCAAGCGACATTCGAGAACCTCTACGAGGGTATTCACTCAGACTTCCCCCTCCAATATAGTAATACTTTTAGCAGTCGATGGGAGAAATTCACCTTATAAATATATAATTAATTATAGTATAATATTACTATTTATGAGGTAAATCATAAAAAACCAATTTTCTCACTAGGGATTAAACCTTCATATTAGTTATAAAATATATAAGCGATTACATACCGTTAGAAATAACCCATAATAAAATTATATAAAAGACAACCGTTCGTTACTAATATCATTAAAAAATAAACAAACACATTTAATTACCCATTAAAAACACTTTATGTATGAAAAAATCTTTATTTAATCCGTTACTGCTTTTAGCAGGTCTACTTGTTTCAAATCTATCCGTAGCACAGGTTACTCCTATTTCAGGGGTTGTCGAACCCGAAATAAGCACAGCGGAATCCCCCAAATGGTATACAATGATGTCGTCCCACCTCACGGCTTCCGATCGACAAAACCGATTTATGAAATGGGACGGTTCGAATTTATGTACCGACCAGCTAACCACACCGCCAACCGATGCTGCTTACATCTGGCGTTTGGAAAAAGCGGACGGAGGCGACAATTACTGCGTACTGGTTCATTCGAGCGGTATGCGCATTGTTGTTCCAGTAGAAGCTACCGCTATCAACAATACGATGTTAGAGATGAGTGCAGACGAGGGTGCTGTTTGGGTACTGGCCACATCTGCTTCCACAGGACAACAGCAGTGTGCCGATAAACAATACTGTCTGGATTACACCGGGATTTCGGAAGCCGCTTATCTGAACGCCGCAGATACGTCATGGGATTACGGTGTAACCGTTTATGAAATGGGAACACACCAAGCCTCGGGCTGGTTTTTCTATCCGGCTCAATACACCCCTCCAACGGCTACCAAAACCGTCTCAGTAAAATCGGCAGACTCGGCAAAAGGATCGGTATCCATAGAAGGAAAAGAGTCGACAAGTGTAGAGGTTCCTGAAACGGAAGCTCTTATCGTAAAAGCGACCGCAGCCGACAACTATATGTTTTACAGATGGGTGGAAGAGGGAACTGAAACTGTTATAAGTTACAGACACACTTATTCTTACGAAGGGACAGAAGATAAAACTCTCGTCGCCGAATTCGTCGAAAAGGATTATCCCATCATGACCCGTTTCTACGTCACGGACCTTAATCAACAGAACCGTTATTTAGGCTCTGTTTCTTATACCGCAGGCGATAATACCGAGACTCTGTTCACCTGCGCAACCCAAGAAGAACTCCCCTTCACCGAATATAAAAAACTACATACACCACAAGTAGAAGGAGCTGTTATCGACAAGACCGAAAATCCGATCCGCCTCGAAGAGGGTGTTGAAAACTTCTCCATGAATTTCAAGCAGTATAACGAGGATATCACCTATAACAACGGATATAGAGACATCGTATGCGAGCCTGAAATCGTCTGGTCTTACCAAACACTCTACATAGACTGGAACAACGATAAAGAATTCAGCGGCGAAAACGAGATTTACGCTGCCGTAGGCAATAACTCAGGCGACAATACTTTCGACGATCCTGACGGCAATGTTACAGAAGGTTGGGACAGAACGATAACCGTTCCGGCCGAAACCGCACCCGGAACCTATCGCATGCGCGTCGTTTACATGGGGCCCGATCCCTGGTCCAACGACTGGCCCTCGAAAGTCTTTACCGAATTCTATAACGAGATAAGAAACGGTATTGCCTATGATTTCGAAATCGCCATCTCTCCGGCATCGGGAATCGAAGGAATAGCTTCCGGTAAGGTTTATTACGATGCTCACGCCGGACTCTTGATTTCCCCCAATCCCACCCAAACCACCGTTTATAATTTGTCGGGACAGATTGTCTTGCAAGTAAACAATACAACAGAAATCTCTGTATCGGCCCTCGAAAAAGGTGTGTATATCGCAAATGTAGGCGGAGAAATGATCAAATTCATTAAATAACTTTGATATAAAAGCATAGGATAAAATTATATTGTCCTATGCTTTTGTATTTATATCCAATAGATAAGACATGAATATATTCTTTAAATTTCTGGCAGCGGCCACCGTTGCTACAATGACAATACCGGCAATAGCCGCCAACGATTCGAGTAACGACTACATTTCATCGAACCCTTTCGAAACCATGATACGGCTGGGGCGTATCAGCGAAAAAAGCCCCGTATACCAAATGCCGGCCGGATCTGCCAACGGAGGCTATATCTCTTCGGCAACGACCTCGGGCGATGCTGTCATCTACCCGTTGGGATATGCAAAACCGAACTCTCCCGGCAGTTATTTCGCCATAGTGTCGAAAGAGACTTCCTTATTGATCGCGGGCGAAACTTTCGAGTTCAATGCGACTATGACCGTCGATCCGTCGAACTATACCCTCTCGACTTACACCGACTGGAACCGCGACGGTGTATTCGAAAAGGAATCACGACCCGCCCAAGTAGCAGCCTCCACCAAAAGTTTCGTACAGACCATAGCGATACCCGAAAACGCAGAACTCGGAAAAACTCGCATACGCATAAGAATCGAATCGACAACCCCCTCCTCGGCCGATGCCTCGATTAGCGGACGGGTATATGATTTCGTAGTGTATGTTTTGGAAGCATCGGATAGAACCGACCGCTTTATAAGCGTATCATCGAACAACGACGAACTGGGAACTGCCATTATCGAAACACCGGCAAACGACGCCGGCCGTTACGAAATAGGGACACAAGTCACCGTAAAAGCTATTATCAATGAAAATTCGGAGTCTGCCATAGAATTCAAAGGTTGGCAAGAGGGAAACGAAATCGTGAGTGAAGAATCGGTCTACACATTTACCGTAACGAAAAGTACGAGCCTGATAGCCGTATTCGAAGCCGCTGTTCCCGTATTAGCCACCCCCGAAATAAGCACGGCCGAAGACCCGATTTGGTATCAAATCATGAATGCTCACACCGACGCCAACCGAAAAGAGAGATATATCGCCTATGATACGAACACAGGTGGGGATTATTCCACCGCACTGAGGGTGGAAAAACCGGCGAACCAAACAGACAAATTTTTCTGGCGGTTGGAAGATGCCGGAAATAATCGGGTATATATCGTAAACAAAGGGACGAACTTGCAAATATCCGGGTCGAAAGTCTTAGAAAAAGAATATTTTACCGCTTCTACTCTCGGGAGTCAATTCACAATCGAATCCAGCGGTCATGAAAACGGGAGCTACTCTATCAAGTACGAAGGCGACAATTCCTATCTGTTAAACGCCCAAGACGGTACATGGGGAGTCGTCCTATACAACGCCGGTATAGGAACAGGTTCGGGGTGGTATTTTTATCGAGTGCCTTTAAAAACCCCCACAGGAATTGAAAACGGAGACAGAAGCGTAGCACCCAAAGCTCACCTCTACGACGGACGACTGAGCATAACCGGACTGGACGGACGCAACACGATCAAAGCAGTGAGCCTCTCCGGCCAACTGTTAGGAAATTACTTTTCTGCCGACACCGTCTTCGAAGGGGAATTGAAATATCCCGAAAGATTTATCGTCTTAGTCATCGAACCGGAAAACGGGAAAACGACCACACTCAAACTTCTCGATAGCAAACTTTAAACACCTTTATAAAACGTATGAATACCAATAAATTTATATACCCTGCAAGCAGCCTGCTCCTTACTTCGGGTTTGTGCTTCGCCCAAGAGAGAGATGCTGTCGCCACAACAGAACGCCCCAATGTCATTTACTTGCTTTGCGACGACATGGGATACAGCGATATAGAGGCCTACGGCCAGCAAATGATATCAACTCCCAATCTGAACAGGCTCGTAAATAAAGGCATGAGTTTTACTCAATTTTATGCAAGTACAGCCGTAAGCGCTCCATCAAGAGCTTCGTTGATGACCGGGCAACACACCGGACATACCAAAATACGGGGAAATAAAGAAATACAACCCGAAGGACAAGAGCCACTCGACCCGAACGTAGAAACGTTGGGACATCTGTTTCAACAAAACGGATATGTGACAGGTTGTTTCGGTAAATGGGGTATGGGTTATCCCGGTTCGGGCGGAGAAGCTAACAATATGGGATTCGACGTATTTTACGGATACAACTGTCAACGCAAAGCGCACTCTTACTACCCGGAGTATTTGTGGAATAACCAAGAAAAAGAGTATCAAAACGGACGTTATTCGCAAGATACCATACACGAACATGCAATGAAATTCATCGAAGACAATAAGGACAAGGCATTTTTCGGTTATTTCACATATACGATTCCCCATGCCGAACTGTGTCAGCCGCAAGACAGTATCGTCGATATGTATAAAGGTAAATTTCAAGAGCCCCACCCGTGGTACGACAACGGAGATTATGGTACAGCAACTAATCCCCGCGCACAATTTGCGGCTATGATTACCCGATTGGACACGTATGTGGGACAAATCATCGATAAACTGGAAGAGCTGGGTATCGCCGAAAAGACATTATTTATATTCACGAGCGATAACGGCCCTCATAACGAGGGAGGAGCAGATCCGACTTTCTTCAACACAGAGGAACGACTGAGAGGATTGAAACGAGCTTTGTACGAGGGCGGTATGCGCGTGCCTTATATCGCCTATTGGCCGGGGACTATCGAAGCCGGCTCTATAAGCGACTTGATGGCAGCCGGCTGGGATATGATGCCTACTTTCGTAGAATTGTTGGGTGAAGATACGAATTGGCGCGAAGAGGCGATGGACGGGTTGTCTATACTCCCTACTCTGACCGGAAAGGGGGAACAACGGCAACATGACTTCTTGTATTGGGAGTTTCACGAGGAAAACGGACGCCAAGCCGTAAGAGCCGGAGATTGGAAACTGATTCGACAAAATATCAAAAACGGAAACCCGACTCATGAGTTGTACAACATTGCCGAAGACCCGCATGAAGACAATAATTTAGCTAATACTTATCCCGACAAAGTGGAAGAGTTGAAAGTCATTATGGATCGGGAGCATATACACTCCGACATATTTAACTTCGGACGTTGATTTACCGGTTCCCGTATAATATAAAGATAAAAATAGCGGCTTCTCGTAAGAAGCCGCTATTTTTATAACAGGATTCCACAGGTTCGACAACGCTGTTTATTCGATATTTTTATTCAGTTTATTCCATTCCGAAACCGGAGGAATGATTCCCATCGCTATCACCTCATCACGCAAATCGCACAAATGCTTATAACTGCGCTCCAATTCTTTATCTTCTTCCGGCGTACCATAAACCGGGTTGTAATGTACTCCCGAACGATCGAGAATTGTCTCCATCGCCATAAGTATGTGGTTGAATTTCCCGTCAGACAAATAAACACCAGCCGGCCACGTGAAAGGATTTCCACCCATTGCCGCAGCAATCATCTCGATAGAAAGATAGGCCGGGCTCTGAAAAGTAGAGCGTCCTCGCAAATCGATAATGTGTTTGCCTCCTTGAACGACTTGCTGGCGTATCTTCTCCCAGTCTTCGGCCGGTAATTTTTCCGTTCCGATAAGCTCGGCGAGCGGAGTTCCTTTTACTTTTGTCGTCGAAGCAAAAACCGCCATTTGTTCTCCATGCCCTCCATAGGTACGACAATTCTCGATTTCATCGGCTACCGCATGGAAATATTTTGCCAACTCGCTCTGCAAACGCGTACTATCGAGCGCCGCAAGCGTAGATACCTGAGACGGTTTCAAACCCGAATAAAGCAATACGATCAACCCCGTAATGTCGGCCGGATTGAAAACGACGACCACATGTTTCACATCGGGACAATAGCTGCGTATATCCTTACCGAATTGAGCGGCAATTTCGGCATTTCCTTTCAATAAATCCTCTCTCGTCATTCCTGCTTTGCGAGCAGCCCCTCCGGAAGATACGATATACGAAGCTCCCGTAAGAGCTTCTTTCACGTCGCTCGTGAAGGTTATATCTACCCCTTTAAATGCACAATGACGTAATTCCTCGGCAACACCTTCCAATGCCGGAGCATAAGGGTCATACAAACATAAATGAGGTGTCAAACGCATCATCAATGCAGTCTGTGCCATATTCGAACCGATCATACCGGCAGCACCCACGATCGTGAGTTTTTCATTCGTCAAAAATTCCATATTCGTTATATTTAAATGAAGAGTTTTCTTTATTCCGTTACAAATATAACAAGCGAAACCTGATTTTGATTATCATTCTTTTTTACCATTCATAACAAAAGGTTATCGGTATAAACAGTCCCGTGGTTAAAACCGAATACAATACATTCATTATAAAACATATACATATTAAGTCACGACCATTCTATCCGTCACGCTATCCATGAAATTTTCTGCCGAGACGTTTGGAAAATCGACTGTATTTTCTTATATTCGCCTATCGTTATCTCGAATACACGATTGAAGATATCATAATAAAAGAATACCATGACTTATTACAGCGAAACACCGAGAGAGGGTATCAGCCTCCCGGACGGTACATTCAAAGGAGTTCTCAAAGATGGCAAACCCAGTTGGGGCACACTTACCGACCTCTGCGGGATTATATACGAAGGAGAATTTCAAGACGGGAAAATACAAGGCAAAGGTATAATGACATTCCCGGAAGGACAACGATATGAAGGAGGTTTCGTCAATGAAAAGTTCGAGGGATCCGGTATGTATACTTGGCCAAACGGAAACCGATACGAGGGCCAATTTGCAAACGGCAAATTCGAAGGTCGCGGTATCTACACGTGGGCAAACGGAGAACGCTACGAAGGTGATTTCGTAAACGGGGAACAACATGGGAAAGGAGTTTTTACATGGTCGGACGGCAGTTGTTACGAAGGAGATTACGATCACGGGAAACAGACCGGGAAAGGGGTCTATACCCAGAGAGACGGAGAATATTACAGAGGAGACTTTGTCGACGGCTTACCCTCTGGAAGAGGTTTCTTTTTCTGGGCCGACGGAGATCGCTATGAAGGAGATTTTATCGAAGGAAAACGTACCGGAAAAGGTGTTTTCATTCACAAAGGCGGGGAATGTTACTACGGCGATTTCGTAGAAGGGATAAGGCATGGAAAAGGAATCTATATATGGACTGACGGAGAGCGATACGAAGGAGACTTCGTAAACGGGCAATGTACCGGAAAGGGTGTATTCTTCTACAAAAACGGGAACCGATACGAAGGGGATTTCGTCAATGGCTGTAAAGAAGGCTATGGAACCATGTACTATCCGGACGGTCGATATGACACCGGTCGATGGCATGACGACAACTTCATGGGATAAAAACAGAACCCAAAAACTTATTTTAGTTATCCGCCTTGCTCTCCGCAGAATACCCGAATCTTTCAAAAACATGAATAATTTAATACACTTTTTTTACTCGGTTTGCTAAATAATCTGTACTTTTGTACAAAAATTAGGAAATGGGAAAAGAAACATCTGAAAGAATACAGACTTCCGTGCTCAATGCAGCAGAGAAAAAAGTTTTGGTTTGGCTGGCTCAACGACAACCGGCATGGGTTACTTCGGACTTCCTCACATACACCGGTGTAGTAGGAGCTCTCGTATGCGCAGTGGGATTCGTATTGGCTCATATAGATAAAAACTACCTGTGGATTTCTTCTCTCGGGTTGGTAATTAACTGGTATGGCGACAGCCTCGACGGCACTCTTGCCAGAGTAAGGAATGCACAAAGACCCGTTTATGGATTTTTTATCGACCATACGCTCGATGCCGTCACCATTTGTATCATGTGTATCGGAGCCGGTCTTTCGCCCATGTTTAGGCTCGATGTAGCGATGTTGGTATTAGTGGGCTATTTGGTTCTTTCAATTTATACGTATATCTCGACAATCCTAAGCGGTAAGTTCCTGCTCACTTACGGCAGCCTCGGGCCAACTGAATTCCGATTGATCGTTATTCTCATCAACACGGTGTTCATGTATACTTCCCTCTCGGAAATAAAGTGGACCATCGAAGGGCAAACATTGGGCATATTCGATGTAGCTGGATTGTTCATTGCTTGCTTCTTGTTCGTGGCATGGTTGGTTCAATTCATCACCGACCGTCGCGTTTTGTCCAAACAAGATCCATTGAAACCCTATTCTCCTAAAAAATAATAAAGATACGGTGTTAAAGCTGCGTATTTACCTACAATTCGTAGTCAGTCGGCTATTGGGCACAGGTGTCGATACCTTGATACTGTGGATATGCTCGACTTTTATATTCAGCAGCTACTGGGAGGTATATGTCCTTTCACCTATCATCAGTTTTGAATTTGCCGTATTGAGCAATTTCTTATGTTCTTATTTTTGGATATGGAAAAGTAGAATCGGCCGTCGTTCGACATCTGATTTCTGTATTCGTTTTCTCATGTTCAATCTTTCATCGGGGGCCGGCTTCTTAATGAAAATGTTTTTTCTACTCATTTTCCAAAAGATATTCGGCTGGGACGTTATCTATTGTAATCTTGCCGCCCTGCTTATTTCGGGATTGTTCAACTATTTCGTAGCGGATATGCTGGTATTCAAATCACGCAAACGGGTGAAAGTCGAAAGTTTCGACAGCAACGATTGCTGAATAAGCACCCTACATAAACCCATAAAGCTCTTCCTTTTCGGTGAATTAAGCCTAAATCTCTCTACAAAATTCGCCTCCAAAAAGAATCTTATTTCTATTTCAAGCCCGTCTCGACTTGTTGCTAAGCAGGGGGAGCTTTTGTATGTTTATTTCTCCCTCGTCCTGTGGTACACTCCACCTCATTTATGATAAACAAAAGGTGGACGAGACTTAACTCCACCGCCCGTATTTTCCAACCTCTCCGCCCTTTGGACATCTACCCTATCGCACATACGTGCGCAGAAGAGGGAGGCACATTTCTTATTTCGTTACAGTCTAACGAGGTTTTTATACAACAAGACACTCCCCTGTGTTTTGCAACGCAAAATATAGGGGAGAGACCGAAGAAACAATAGTTTCTGAGGAGAGGGGTTAGAAAGATTACATGGAATTTTTTGACAGTGTTTTTTAATCCCTCCGTCACTTCGTGCCACCTCCCCTATATTTTTGCGTTGCAAAAACACAGAGGAGGAGTGTAGGGTTCACTTCTTCATTTTATTGTTGTTTTCACTTCTCTTTTTCCCCTGTGTCCCGTAGCCTTACGGGGTGTCACAAAACAGCATGGAGAAAAAGGCTGCTTTTCAATCCTCTCCCCCTATATTCCCTTACGGAAACACAGGGGGAGAGGAGGGTTACCTCTACTATCTCCACTGAGGGTCTTTTTAAGACCTCTTCTTGTCGCCATGCTCCTCAGCTCTCCCTTATATTTTGCTGCGCAAAAACACCCCGCATACGGAGCACGGCAAGGGAAGAATTAGAATCATGCTGAATTTTCGTTTGGCTTTATTTCCGATATAAAGAAGGAGGTATCCCAGATAAATGGGATACCTCCTTGAATGATATGAAATGTTGCGTTTATTTGCGATAAGCGGCCATCATTTCGGGATTGAAACGTTCGATAAATGCGGCGTGTTTGGCAACTTCTGCTTCGCCGAAGTTAATGTATACTTCGGCCGACTGCCGGAACGATTCGTTACGAGTGGCATCGTTGAGCAGGAGGTGGCCCATGATGACATGGCCGGCCATTTCGACCATGCGGCGTGCTTGGAAGTCGATGTATTCGTTGTCTTTCGTTGCAGTGACGGTTTCGACAGCTTTTACGTAGGCGGCTTTCATAGCTTTGAGGCGGTCGCGCAGAGGTTCCAGTTCGGGCGCGATTTCAGCAGCTTCGTATGCTTCGATCTGATGCAGATATGTGCCGGTGGTGACGTGGCGAATAGCTGCTACGACTTGCAACTGGGTGGTTCCTTCGTAGATGGAAGTGATGCGGGCATCGCGGTAGATGCGTTCGCAAGCGTAGTCTTTCATGAAACCGGACCCTCCGTGTACTTGCACGCAGTCATAGGCGTTTTGATTACAAAATTCGCTGGACATGCCTTTCGCCATAGGGGTGAATGCATCGGCCAATTTTTGGTAGGCTTTCATTTCGGCACGTTCTTCGGGTTCGAGCGAGCGTTCTTTGGCAATGTCTTCGTATGCTTTGTACATGTCTACGAATCGTGTCGTTTCGTAAAGCAGCGAGCGTGAAGCGTCGAGTTTGGCTTTCATCAAAGAGATCATTTCGAAAACGGCGGGGAACTCGATGATGGCTTGCCCGAATTGTTTGCGGTCGCGTGCATAGGTAATGGCTTCGCGGTATGCCGCTTCGGAAACGCCGACAGATTGTGCGGCGATACCAAGACGGGCTCCGTTCATCAATGCCATGACGTATTTGATAAGACCCAATTTGCGGCTTCCGCAGAGTTCGGCTTTGGCATTTTTGAACACCAATTCGCAGGTGGGAGACCCTTTGATACCCATTTTGTTTTCGATACGGCGAACGGTTACACCGCCGTCGTTGCGGTCGTAGATGAACATGGAGAGTCCGCGTCCGTCTTTGGTTCCTTCTTCGGAACGGGCCAGCACGAGTGCAATGTGTCCGTCACCGTTGGTGATGAACCGTTTCACTCCGTTGAGATACCAGCAACCGTCGGCCTCGCTGTATGTGGCTTTGAGCATGACGGCTTGCAAGTCGGAACCGGCATCGGGTTCGGTGAGGTCCATCGCCATAGTTTCGCCGGCGCAAACGCGCGGCAGGTATTTTTGCTTTTGTTCTTCATTGGCAAATTCGTAAATGGTTTCGGCGCAGTCTTGCAATCCCCAGATGTTTACGAATCCGGCATCGGCGCGGCTTACCATGTCGGCAGCCATGATGTAGGGAACCAACGAGAAGTTAAGCCCGTTGTAGCGACGGGGGATAGAGATACCCATCAATCCGGCTTTTACCAGAGCGTCGAGGTTTTTTTGCGTGCCTTTGGCATATACGACATGTCCGTCGACAACGTGCGGACCTTCGTGGTCTACGTCTTCGGCATTGGCTGCAACGATTTCGCCGCTTATCTCGCCTGCTATTTCGAGCACTTTTTCATAACTATCCATGGCATCTTCGAAATTGAAGGGCGCATAGTCGTATTTTTCGGCATCGGAGTAATTCCGTTCCCGTAAAGCCACCAGCTTCTTCATGAGCGGGTGGTTCAAGTGATGTTTGAGATCACTGTTATCTAAATAAAAATTAGCCATTGTTCTGTATTATTTATTGTATTATAATTTAACTCTCTATCTTTGATTTGTCACAAGACTTTGTCTTATCGACAGAATCGAAAATATGTTTTATTTGGAGTTTTTCTTATAATATTTGATCAGCTTCGGAATTACTTCTTCGACTGTACCCGTGATCACATAGTCGGCTATCGTATTGATAGGTGCGTTAGGATCGCTGTTGATAGAGATGATGATGGAGCTGTCTTGCATACCGGCGATGTGTTGTATCTGTCCAGAGATACCGCAGGCGATATAGAGCTTGGGGCGAACCGTGACACCGGTTTGGCCGATTTGACGTTCGTGCTCGATGTATCCGGCGTCGACCGCAGCGCGGGAAGCTCCTACCTCGGCTCCCAATGTAGCCGCCAAGTCGAACAGCATGTCGAAGTTTTCTTTCGATCCCATACCGTAACCGCCGGCTACGATGATGGATGCGCCTTTGACGTTGGCTTTGGATTTTTCCATCTGGCGATCGATGACTTCTACCACAAAGTCGGTGTCGGAAACGTATTTTTTCGGATCCAGTTTAACAACTTCTCCTTTGTAAGCGGGATCGTAAATTTCTTTTTTCATCACGCCTTCGCGAACCGTTGCCATTTGAGGACGGCATTCGGGGTTAACGATCGTCGCTACGATGTTGCCTCCGAAAGCGGGACGAATCTGATACAACAGATTTTCGTAGGTCTTATTGTTCTTTTTGTCCTCGTGGGGACCTATTTCCAATGCGGTGCAGTCGGCCGTGAGTCCGCTGTGCAGCGAAGAAGAAACCCGCGGACCGAGGTCGCGACCGATACTGGTGGCTCCCATCAGGCAAACCTGAGGTTTCTGTTCTTTGAATAAATTTACCAATACCGACGTATGTGGCAATGAGGTGTAGGGGTAGAGGCGAGGATCGTCTACTGTATAGACGGTATCGACTCCATAGGGGAATACTTGTTTTTCCACACCGTCGAGGTTGCTACCGATCACCAGTGCTTCGAGTTTACAATTCAGTTGATTGGCCAGCGAGCGACCTTTTGTGAGCAGTTCGAGGCTCACATCGGCGATGATGCCGTCTTCTATTTCGCAATATACAATCAGATTGTTCATAATCGTTAGTTTTTTAGTTCATAGTACACGGGCATTAACCAATCGTGTGGTTGGCGATCAATTCTTTGACAAGGTCTTCGATTTCGTTATCGGCAGCCGTGAGTCGTTTGCTTTCCTTTGCTTGGAATACAACGTTTTGTACGGCTTTTACTTTGGTGGGAGAACCGGCAAGACCTACTTGATCGAGGTCGGCATCGACATCGTTTACACTCCATTCGTAAAGGTTGAGGGCCGGACGCTGTTCATAGAGTTTCAAGCATTCTTCGCTCAGTCCTTGTTTTTCGCTCGGTGTCTTGGCGTATTTGTAACGTTGTATGAGCTTCGCGTTGCGAGGACGGCATTCATCGGCCGAACCGTTGACCGTGATGACTGCGGGCAGGGGAACTACGACGGTTTCTACCCCGCGTTCGAGACGACGTTTCACGGTGGCTTTTCCGTTTTCTATGTTCAGAATTTGCTCGGCATAGGTGACTTGGGGGATTCCCAATTTTTCGGCGATTTGAGGGCCTACCTGAGCCGTGTCGCCATCGATGGCTTGACGACCTCCCAAGATAATATCATAATCTTTGATTTTGCGTACGGCACACGATAGTGCGTAAGACGTAGCCAATGTGTCGGCTCCGGCAAAGGCACGGTCGGTCAATACGATACCTCCGTCCGCTCCACGGAATAAACCTTCCCGAATAATTTCGGCGGCACGAGGAGGACCCATTGTAAGCAGGGTAATCGTCGATCCCGGGTTTTGTTCTTTCAGTTGCAGAGCCTGTTCCAAGGCATTCAAATCTTCGGGGTTGAAGATAGCAGGCAAGGCGGCACGGTTGATCGTTCCGTCCTCTTTCATGGCATCCTTCCCCACATTTCTGGTATCGGGCACTTGTTTTGCCAATACTACGATTTTAAGACTCATAATTTAATGTGAGATTTATGATTTATAAATATTCGTATATTCTGTGTCGATTCATTGACTCGCAAAATTACAAAAATGATTGTTATTTTCAATCTTTTAGGCGAAAAAACCGTTATGCCGTCCGGCGAGAACAGATGATCGGACGGCATAACGGGCCGAGGTTTTATTCGGTTCTGACGGGCTTATTCGTAGCTGCTGCCGTCGAAACAGTGCGTGCAGATACATTCCTTAGGAAGCCCGATCGATTCGACCAGTGTTTCTAACGGGTTGAATTTTAATGAGGTAATGTTCAGCTTTTTACAAATGCAGTTTACCATACAATTGTATTGGGGCGACCCGGTGCGTGCATAAGCTGCGACATTTTCATCGGGGTTACCCTCTATCTCGGCGATGGTGCGACGGGTAATAAGCTCCATTTCGCTTTTGGAGGCCGTGAAGTTAAGAAACTTACACGGGTACAGGAGAGGGGGGCAACTGATGCGCATGTGAACTTCTTTGGCTCCATAACGGTAGAGATCGGATACATTGTCTCTCAGTTGCGTACCGCGGACAATAGAGTCGTCGCAGAATACGACCCGTTTTCCGTTGAGCATACTTTTGTTGGGTATGAGTTTCATTTTGGCTACCAGCTCGCGCATGGCTTGATTGGAAGGGGTGAAGCTGCGAGGCCAAGTGGGGGTATATTTGACGATACCTCTCCGGTAGGGAATTTGTTTACCTACGGCATATCCGAGAGCCATGCCTACACCGGAATCGGGGATGCCGGAGACGAAATCGGCTTCGATGTCGTCTTTTTTACCCATTTCGAAGCCAGTGTGAAAGCGCATCTCTTCGACATTCTTCCCTTCGTATTCGCAGGCGGGATATCCGTAATATACCCATAGGAAGGAGCATATCTGCATTTTTTTACCGGGCTGGTTGAGCGATTCGTAACCGTCGGCTGTCAACCGGACGATTTCTCCGGGTCGTATGTCGTAACAGAGTTCGTATCCGAGGTTCGGGAAGCTGCATGTTTCGGACGATACGGCGTAGCCATTATCTCCCCGCCCGACGAGGATAGGCGAACGACCGTACTTATCGCGAGCGGCGATAATGCCTTGCTCGGTGAGTAAAAGCATAGAACAAGACCCTTTGATTTTTTCCTGTACCAAGCGGATGCCGTCGACATAGTCTTTTCCTTGACTGATAATCATCGAAACCAATTCGGATTGGTTGATGATATTGTTACTGTGTTCGCTGAAATGGTTTCCGCTCGCCAGTAGTTCTTTTTCGAGTTCTTCTACGTTGTTTATTTTGGCGACGGTAACGATGGCGAATTTTCCTAAATGGCAACTGATGATGATGGGTTGTGCATCGGTATCGCTGATGACACCGATTCCCGAATTACCAGAGAATTCGGGCAGTTCGGCTTCGAATTTCGAGCGGAAGTAGGAGTTTTCTATATTGTGGATCGCCCGTTTGAAAACGCCATTTCCATACGTCACGATACCGGCACGTTTCGTACCTAAGTGCGAGTTGTAATCTACGCCATAAAAAAGGTCGGTAACGCAAGATTCTTTTTTTATGGTACCAAAAAATCCTCCCATAATGTAATGTTGTCGTGTTGATTATTATTTGATTAAACGAACAGAGCGAGAGGGACATTGTTTCCCTCCCGCCCTGCGGAATATACTTTTTATTTGGTGTGCTGTTCAACCCATTTGCGGGCATTGACAAAAGCCTCGATCCACGGGGTAATCTCGTCGGTTTTTCTGTCGGCAGGATAATGTCCGCACTGCCAGGGGAATATGGCTCGTTCGAGGTGGGGCATCATGGCCAAATGGCGGCCGTCGGCCGACGTGATACCGGCTATACCGTAAGGCGATCCGTTGGGATTTGCCGGATAAGCGTCGTAGGTGTATTGGGCTACGATATTGTATCTTTCTTTGTCGTAAGGCAACTCGAATTTACCTTCTCCGTGGGCAACCCATATACCGAGTTTCGAACCCGATAACGAGCCGAACATGACAGAGTTGTTTTCGGGAATTGTCAATCCGATGAACTGAGATTCGAATTTGTGCGAATCGTTGTGTCGCATTTTGGGCTTTTGTTCGTGGTCGGGGGTAAGCAGTCCTAATTCTACCATGAGCTGGCAGCCGTTGCAGATACCGAGACTCAGGGTGTCGGGGCGGTTATAGAAACGGTCGAGTGCAGCTTTGGCTTTTTCGTTCCAAAGGAATCCTCCTGCCCAGCCTTTTGCCGAACCGAGTACATCGGAATTTGAGAATCCACCGCAGTATACAATCATGTTGATATCGTCGAGCGTTTCGCGGCCACTGATGAGGTCGGTCATGTGCACGTCTTTCACATCGAATCCCGCCAAATAGAGCGAATAGGCCATTTCTCTATCTCCATTAACGCCCTTCTCACGAATGATGGCTGCTTTCACACCGGATCGTGTGCGACGATCGGCCGAGATACCGTATTGGGCGAGCGTTCCCGTGAACGAATCGGGGAAACGGAATTGCAGTGGTTGTTCCTTGTAGTTGAGGAAGCGGTCTTTGGCTGCTTTTTCTCCGCTTTGTTTGCGGTCGAGCAGATAGGACGACTCGAACCATACGTCGCGCAAATGATCGATGAAGAATTGATAATCGGCTCCGTCCTTGTGTATGAGCAGATGGCGTTCGTCACAGGGACGAGCCAGACGAATAAACGCTACGCCGGCTTTTTTCAATATCTTTTCGACTTCGTCGGTTTTTTCTACTTGAATCAAGATACCCGGATTTTCGCTGAATAGTATCTTAACGAGGTCTTTTTCGGGGATTTCGTCTAACGAAACTTCCAAACCGCCTTCGGTATTGGCAAAATTCATTTCGAGCATCGTGGTTATCATACCACCGGCGGAGATATCGTGCCCTGCCAGAATGAACTCTTTGTTAACCAATTCTTGGACGGCATTGAACGCGTTGGCAAAGTATTCGCTGTCTTGTACAGTGGGAACTTCTTTACCTATTTTGTCGAGCGATTGGGCGAACGCCGAGCCTCCTAATTTGAGCTTGTCGAACGAGAAATCGATGTAGTAGATCGTACTGTTGACTCCCGTGCGGAGGACGGGAGATACGACTTTACGTATATCCGAGACTTCGGCTCCTGCCGAGATGATGACCGTACCGGGCGAATAGACTTTGTCCTTTCCGTATTTCTGAGTCATGGACAGACTGTCTTTTCCGGTGGGGATATTGATTCCGAGCGAGCAGGCAAAATCGCTGCATGCTTCGACTGCCCGATATAGGCGGGCATCTTCGCCTTCGTTTTTGCAGGGCCACATCCAGTTGGCACTCAGCGAAACGCTGTCTAAACCTTCGGAGAGCGGAGCCCAAACGATATTGGTGAGGGCTTCGGCGATGGAGAGAACAGATCCTGCGGCGGGATCGACCAATGCCGCTTGCGGCGCATGGCCGATAGAAGTGGCGATACCGGCGCGTCCCCGATAGTCGAGGGCAACTACTCCGCAGTCGCTCAATGGGAGTTGTATCTCTCCCTGACATTGTTGGCGGGCAATTTTTCCGGTAACGGAACGGTCTACTTTGTTGGTGAGCCAGTCTTTACAAGCGACTGCTTCGAGTTGGAGCACACGTTCCACGTATTCGTCAAGTTGCGTTTGGTCGTATGTTACATCTTCGTAAGTTTCTTCGACTGTTTTGTCTGTCATGATGGTACGGGGGGCTTTCCCAAACATGTCTTCCATCGCCAAGTCGATGGGCTTAACACCATCGGTCTGTTCGAATACGAAGCGATGGTCGCCTGTGGTTTCGCCTACTACATAGAACGGAGCCCGTTCGCGGTCGGCGATTTGACGAATGTGCTCGATGTCTTCTTCCCGAATGACGATACCCATACGCTCCTGACTTTCGTTACCTACGATTTCTTTGGCCGATAGGGTGGGGTCGCCGACGGGCAGTTGATCCATATGAATTAATCCGCCAGTTTCTTCTACTAACTCGGAAAGTGCGTTCAAATGGCCTCCGGCTCCGTGGTCGTGAATCGAGACGATGGGATTTTCCTCGGCTTCGGACATCGCCCGAATGACGTTGGATACTCGTTTTTGCATTTCAGGATTGGCTCGTTGTACGGCGTTCAGCTCAATGGCATTGTCGTATTGTCCGGTTTCTACCGATGAGACTGCTCCTCCACCCATACCGATACGATAGTTGTCACCACCCATTACCACTACTTTTTCCCCGGCTACGGGCGTGCCTTTAAGTGCGTCGCGCATGTTGGCGAATCCTACACCGCCGGCGAGCATAATGACTTTGTCGAAAGCAAATTTTTTACCGTTCTCGGCGTGCTCGAATGTGAGCAGGGAGCCGCAGATGAGGGGTTGTCCGAATTTGTTTCCGAAATCAGAAGCTCCGTTAGAGGCCTTAATCAATATTTGTTCGGGCGTTTGATAAAGCCACGGACGAGGTTGCATGGAACCTTCTTCCCATTCCCGTCCTTCTTCCGTACGGGGATAGGCCGTCATATAAACTGCCGTTCCTGCAATAGGTAGGCTGGCACGTCCGCCACCGAGTCGGTCGCGTATTTCACCTCCCGTACCGGTGGCAGCTCCGTTGAAGGGCTCTACGGTCGTGGGGAAATTGTGTGTCTCGGCTTTTAACGAGATGACTGTTTTGATATCTTTTATTTCGAAAAAGTCGGGTTGTTGGGGATTTATCGGAGCGAACTGCTCGACGGTAGGTCCGGCATTGAAAGCCACGTTATCTTTGTATGCCGAGACCAACCGATTGGGATTATATTCCGAGGTCTTTTTTATCAATTTAAAAAGTGAACTATCTTTTTCTTGACCGTCGATGATGAAGACACCGTTGAAAATTTTATGACGGCAGTGCTCGGAATTGACTTGCGAGAATCCGAAAACTTCGCTGTCGGTTAGTTTCCGTCCGATTTTTTTACTCAGGTCGTTCAGATAATTTATTTCGTCGGGGCTGAGAGCCAGACCTTCCTGCTCGTTATATGCGGCAAGATCGTCGATGTACACAATGGGATCGGGTTGTTTGTCGATGTCGAAAATTTTACCGTCGATACCGTTGTACAACCGTTGTAGCATTTTGTCGAATTCGGCAGAACCGTCTGTTACAGGGAAAAATTCCTCGATACGAGAGATACCGGTGAGTCCCATGTTTTGAGTAATCTCTACGGCATTGGTGCTCCACGGGGTAATCATCTCTTTACGGGGCCCGATAAACCAGCCCTTCAACGTTGAATCAGGGAGAAGCTCGGCATTGTCGAAAAGCCACGATAATTTTTTAGTCTCATCTGCCGAAAAGCTGTGATCGGCCTGAACTGCAATAATGTTTTGAACGGAGGTTTTGAAAAAAATGACCATTGTGTCTTGTTTTTTAGTGGCATGTCTGTTTTTCTTTTTCCCGACTGAAAAATCGAGACAAAGAAAACGTATTTATTTTCGTTGCAAAATTAAGGAAAAACCCTCGTCCACTCAAAAAAAATAGGACAAAACAGTTCCTAATTTTTGGATATTATTCCTTGATGTTCGATTTTTCGAGTATAGGGGAGGGGTTGACACAACGAGACTCTCAATGAGGGAAGAGGAGGGCAAGCCTTTTCTCTGTATTTGGTACGGTCGAATATAGGGGAATTTCTGCGTTGTGGTTGATGTATGCCTTTTTGCTGTGTCCAACCTTGCCTATGTTCGATAAAATAAGATAGGCGGCTGTTCAACAGAACTAAAATAAATTTTGTTCTGTGTTCACCTTTCATTATCTTTGCACAATATGCGAAAATAGGATGCGGTTCGGCATAGCCAAGTCGGAAATGCGATTTCCGTTTGTCTCTGCGCTCACCTTTCACTATCTTTGCTTCACGAATCGAAAATAGGTTGTGCATAGGCATCTTCAAGAGAATAGGGGTTTGCCTTTTTCTTGTGCTGTTTTTGACGGATAATAGAGGTGAGCTTTTGTTTTACAGGAGCAAAAATGAAATTTATTTTATGTCAATGTCATACTATTTTGTGATTTATACCGTATTTCAGTAGAATAAGGTAGTTTTTAGACTTTATGGACTTAACGCTATATACTATAATTCGAGGCTTAGCCATAGGCATATTGGTGTCGGCGCCGATGGGACCGATAGGGATATTGTGTATACAGCGTACGTTGAATAAAGGGCGATGGTCGGGCTTCGTGACAGGATTGGGTGCTGCATTATCCGATTTGATATATGCATTGCTTACGGGCTTAGGCATGTCTATCGTCATCGATTTTATAGAGGCTAATCAAAATATTTTGCAGATTTTGGGCAGTTTGGTTTTGGTGGGGTTCGGGTTGTATCTGTATCGCCAGAATCCGGCCAAGAATATTCGTAAAGCCAATTCTTCCATCAATACGTTTACGCAGGATTTCATTACGGCGTTTTTATTGACTTTTTCCAATCCTCTGATATTATTTCTTTATATAGGCCTATTTGCCCGGTTTAATTTTTTCTTGCCCGAATCACAATTGGGGCATCATGTGGTGGGTTATCTGTCTATTTTGTTAGGAGCTGTCAGTTGGTGGTTCCTGATAACTTACGTCATCAATAAGGTTCGTGCCCGTTTTAATGTGCGTAGTATTTGGTTAATAAATAGGGGAATCGGGATTATCATCATTATTATGTCTATTGTGGGATTTGTTTGGGGAATAAAAGATTATTTTTTGTATAATTTATAAACATCATGAAAAAAGTTATTGAAGTTCCATTTGTTGCCGGATTGTGCGACAAACCTTTGTCGCAGGTTTCCGAGATTTTGGAGGCACAGGGTGTGCGGCAGGCGATAGATTGCGTCGATTGGCCGAACGAGTTTCCGTATAAGCCTATTACCTCTTTTTATATAGCTCGTGATAAGGAGTGTCTCTACATCAATTATTTTGTAAAGGGCAATTATTTGCGGGCTGTGAACAGTACCGATAATTCTCCTGTCTGGGAGGATAGCTGCGTAGAGTTTTTCGTGCAGATACCGGGTGAGAAGTATTATTATAATTTCGAGTTCAACTGTATAGGAACGGCTTTGGCTGCCCGTCGCACCGGGCGGGAAGATGCCGAGCACTTCTCAGCCGATAAAATGGCTAAAATCAAACGTTATTCGTCGGTCGGTAATAAACCGTTTTGTGAGATGGAGGGGCTTTTCTCGTGGAATTTATTGGTCGCCATACCTTTTGAACTTATAGGGCTTGACGGCGGGCAGTTGCCGGAGAGTCTCTCGGCTAATTTCTATAAATGTGCCGACGGATCGTCTTTGCCTCATTATTTGAGCTGGTCGCCGATACCTATCGAAAAGCCCGATTTTCACCGTCCCGATTATTTCGGTGAATTGAGATTCAGATAGAAAATCGATCGTAAATAAAAAAAGCCTCTGTATTCAGAGGCTTTTTTTATTTCGGAAGCCAATCGGGTAGCTATAAGGTTTAGCCATAAATTTCTTTTTAACAAACTCTCTCTGAAAAAACGATAGCTTTTTCGGTTTCTCTTCCATATTCCTTTGCTTGTCGAAGATTCAACAATTTCGATTTAACCCCTCCGTCCTTCGGACACCTCCCCTATATTTTGCTGCGCAAAACACCCCGTAATACTACGGGACACGGCAGGGAGGAGGGTGATAGTAACCCTCCGCTTAAACAGTCCTCGCCCTTTTTCCTCCGTCTCCCTTGCGACTTCGCCGCTCGATAAAGGCGGAATTGGGGTTTGTGCTTTTGCTTGTATTCTAATCCCCTCGCCCTTTTCCCTCTATTGTTACCGTAACTTCCCGCAATGCTATGAGACACGGCAGGGGGAGGTTGAGAAGTATTTCACTTTTTGCCTTGCTTTGATTTTAAGTGCGATACCCCGCAATGCTGTTCTTGCGGAAACATAAGGGGAGTGGTTAGATTAAAATTCGAGTGTAAAGGTAAGAAGAGGGTATCACAAACCAATTTTATCAAAGAAAGAGCCGTATCATTACTCCAAACAGAGTTTGATACGGCTCTTTCTTTTTAGGTTTAGCAGTTACAAGCTGCAATTTTTCGGAACGGTCATTTTAGTTTTGACATTCTCGTTTTTATTTCGTTTCGTCTTCGACAACTCCGGTCATCGTTACTTCGATGATGTTTTTACCGTTGAAGAGTTTCTTTGTGAATTTCTTCATATCGTCGAGCGTAATGCCGTTAACAATGTTTTCGTAATCGGTATTGTTGTCGCCGTAACCGAGAACATCGGATTTGATAATGTTCATCCAATAGGAGTTTTCGCGAAGGTTTTGAGCATGTTGTTTAAGCATATACTCTTTTACTTTGTTGAAGTCTTTTTCACGAGGGCCTTCGGTAACAACTTTGTTTAGTTCGGCGTGAGCCCGTTCTGTTAAACGTTTTTCGTCTTGCGGGTTGGTATCGAATCCAAATAGGAACAACCATGAGTTGTTGACGGGCGATAAATTGGACGATGTCCCTACGCCGTAGGTTCCGCCTTCTTCTTCACGGATAGTTTCGGTATATACGATGTCCATGATTTGGTCGAGCATACTGAACATAATGTTACTGCGCAAGTCGTATTTTTGTTTTCCCGAATAGACGGCGTACACAGTGGATTTAGCCGTTTGCATGGGCAACGTGAAGTTGTTGTCGATAAGACCCGGTTGTATGGTGGATATTTTACCGACTTTGTCTCTATTCTTGTTTGCAGGCAGCGAAGCGATGTACTTTTCAACAACCGGTTTCAGAGAGTCGATATCGAAATTACCCACGAAGATGAAGGTATAATCGGCTGCATTGGCTGTGCGCTCTTTTGCAATTTCGAGAATGCGGTCGTAGTTAATCAGGTCGATATCTTCGGCTTTCAAGGGTTCCCGCATTATGTTATGATTGTAGAGCGTTGCTGAAAGCGAATCGCTGAAAATGAACTGAGGATCGTTCGCATAGTTTGTCAGTACCGCTTTCATTTGCTCTTTCCATGCGGCGAAGGCATCTTCGTCACGATGTATGTCGGTAAAGGTGAGGTATACCAATTGCATCATGGTTTCGAGGTCTTTGGTCGCACAGGAGGCATTGATCATTTCCATAGGTTCTCCCAAAGAAAAATAGGTAGATACGGTTTTACCGGCTAATGCTTTCATCAAGTCTGTTCTTCCGTATTTCCCGAGTCCGCTCAATTCAACGATTTCATTGACGGCTTTCAGATTTTTAACCAAAGCACGATCTGTGTAATCATAAAGGGAAAGTCCTCCTTTGCTTACGGCTTGCATAGAGATTTCATCGCTCTTGAAGTCTGTCGGTTTGAGGATAACTTTCACTCCGTTGGAAAGGGTCCATTCGGTTGTTCCAAATTTCTTTCCGGCAGCACTTTTTACAATTTTACCCGCAACCGGTTCGTCGGAAATGAGCGGTTCGTTGGATACATTGTCGACATAGGGAGTAATTTCTTCTGCTTCGACTTCTTTGATAGCGGCAAGAACTTGGTCTTTGTCGGGATAGGATACTCCTTCTTTATCGTGACCGGTCAGTGAAATTACCATATTGTCTTCGCTAATAAGCGTTTTGATGTATTGGTTTACCATATCTACCGTAATGGCCGGAGATATTTGTTTGAGCAGGTTGTATTCCATTTCGATACCCGGAATATATCCGCCGTCGATGAAGTGTCTGATGTATTCTTCGGCGTAGTCGATGTTTTTGTGATTGTTGCGTTCTTTGTACATGTTTTCATACCGAGAAAGTAATGTAGCCCGGGCACGGTCGTATTCGGAAGCTGTGAATCCGAAACGGTCGATACGTTCTGCTTCGCGCATAATACCTTTTATGGCATCGATCGCTCCATTGTCTTTACCCAAAGCGATAAGAGTAAATGCATCTTTGGTTTTGGAAACGAAGAAATCTCCGTCGAAAATCGCTCCGGCAATGAAGGGAGCATCCGGTTTTTGAGTGATTTCGGAGATGCGGTCGTTAAACATGATACCGACAACTTGTCCCATATAGTCATTGATGGCCCCGTTGATAGTTCCTCTCATTTCGCGGGGCATGGGGTCGTGTTTCATATAGATATCCACCCGGGTGTATGTGGCTTCTTTGTCTTTGTGGAATGCAAAGATGGGCTCTTTGTTATCGGGTACGGTGTAGTAGATACGTTCTGCCGCGTTTTCGGGCATTTTGATTTTACCGAACAGTTCTTTGATCTGAGCTTCCATTTTGTCGGCATCGAAGTCACCGATAACGATAATACCTTGTTGGTCGGGGCGATACCATTTGTGATAGTAGTCGCGTAGTGCCTGATAGGGGAAATTCATGACAACTTCCATTGTTCCGATGGGCATACGGTTGGCATATTGGCTACCGGCAAACATGACAGGAACCGTGACTTCCCATGTACGCCAGTTGGCATCGGCACGAGTTCTCCACTCTTCATGGATAACTCCGCGTTCTTCGTCGATGTCTTTGTCATTCAGAGAGATGGCACAAGCCCAATCGTACAGAACGAGTAGACAGGAGTCTACCAAATTTTGATTTTGAGTGGGGACATTGGATATACGATATACGGTTTCATCGAATCCAGTATAGGCATTGATGTCTACGCCGAATTTGATACCCTTGTTTTCGAGGTAGTTTAACATGTTTTTACCGGGAAAATGTTCTGTCCCGTTGAATGCCATGTGTTCGAGGAAGTGGGCCAATCCGCGTTGGTCTTCGTTTTCGAGAATTGAACCTACCTTTTGTGCAATGTGGAATTCTGCACGATTCTTCGGCGTTTCGTTGTGACGTACATAATAGGTGAGGCCATTATCGAGGACTCCGTAGCGTACGTTGGGATCGATGGGCAATGCTTCCATCTGAGGAGCTTGTTGTGCCGATACCCATTGGGCAAGGGCTACACAGGCAAGCACTAATCCCGATTTTACCATTTTCAGATTCATTTTTGTTTGATTTAAAGTGAGTTATATTGTATTTTCTTCGTCTTGGTATTCTAGGATATCTCCCGGTTGGCAATTCAGTTCTTTGCAAATAGCTTCGAGAGTGGAGAAACGTATAGCTTTGGCTTTCCCCGTCTTTAAGATAGAGAGATTGGCCGGAGTGATATCTATTTTGCCCGAAAGTTCATTAAGCGAAATTTTTCGTTTCGCCATCATTACATCGAGATTGACAATAATAGGCATGGTCGTTATTTATATAGTGAGGTCTAATTCTTCGCGTTGTTTATAGGCTATATTCAAAATTTCGGCCAGTAACAGCAAAATAAATGCAATAGTGACCGAAGCGCTCAATTCGGGATAGCAAATTTGATTGTCTCCCAACGAGAGGTGCGAACGATAATAGCTCGTGGTGATAAAGGAATCTATATAGCTAACGAGGTAGAATGTAATCATGAAATAGGAGAGTAATCTCAATCGTTTGATGTTTCTACGGTTCATAAGTCCATCTGAGGCAACCGATTTTATCAGTTGCACTAATTTAATAATCATACAAATAAGGGCGATGAAAGAAAGCCCAGTCAGTATTACGGAACTTATACTCAGTGCTACGGGTGTCGTCGATGCCGGAAGGTAGAGAATATTGTCGGACGAGAGATTGAGACTTGGGATCGTTCCTATGTGGTTTAATTGCAATGAGTCCGGTTTGACCGTGCAAATCTGAAAAGTCGATTCTTCCAGCCCATTTTGGAATCCGATGACAGAGGAATTGAGTCCCATCATAAATCCTTTGGAGAAATCGAGAAGTATGGGAATGAGAATGAGTAATGCGATTAGCAAATTCAATAATTGTATTTTTCTCTGTGTTCGTTTGTCGTAAAACATATACGTCATATTCTATATTGTCAGGACAAAGAAATAGAATATTTTCCGAACGAACAAGAAAAACAGTATATTTTTATCGAAAAACGATAAAAATAATTATATTCAAAAAATTGTACGGTGTTATTTATCGTCGATGTCCGATATATAACCGTTCATCATTGCATAGAAGCTAAGCCCCGATACGGTCTTGATACCTAATTTGGCCGTTAGATTTTTTCGATGGCTGAGTACTGTGTTTATACTTATATTCAGGCGATCGGCTATTTCTTTATTCATGAGCCCTTTGGCTACCAGCCTCAATACTTCGGTTTCCCGAGGCGATAATTCGTGAGGCAGGATTTCGGATTGTTTGACTAAATGCTCGATGAACTGTTGTATTTTTTCGAGCAGAGATTCTTCGCTTTCGTGTATGTCTAACGAAGTCATTGAAGTTTCGGGCAGGTGAGACCCATCGGAGGCGAGGAGTATGATTTTGCTTTTGCGAGGGAGGAAAAAATCGCTGTATCCGATGATTGTATCGGCAAAAAGAATATAGGCATCGAATTGTTCGGGCGCGTTATCGAAAAACTCGGAAATCTCGTTGTATAATATAGGAGTGGTGTCGAAGTATTTTTGTAGTAAATGCTTCAATCCTAAGTTAAGTAACGTGTATGGTGTAACGATGGCGATACGCATGGACTTCGATTACTTGAAACTTTTGTTTCGGCAGGCTTCCAACATACCGTCGGCAATGGGACGGAGTATTCTGTTTCTTATCCGGTTGTGTTGTTTGATATCTTTTTCGAGACTGTATATTGCGAATATGACACCGTGGCAAAGATTGAGATCGTATTCGCCTTTTAGATGAATAACAAACAGGCTTTTAAGATCGTCTAATTTTTCTTCCAAAGAATCGTTTTCTTCTGTATCGGGTTGAAATTTTTCTCCGTAATATTCCCCGTGCAGGGTTTCGGCAGCGACTTTGATAGAGGGAAACCAGCAATTCTTGTCATTTTCTATGCGCGACAACAATTCTTTTTTCAGTTCGTCGAAGAATTGCTTCATAAGTTCGAGATTGTTGTTTTCGCTGTCGCTTTGGTTTATCAAGAAATTGAAATGTCGTTCTATATTGGGTATCTGGAATTGTTCATAGTAGGCATTCGTTTGGGTGAGGTAGTTTACTATTTGTGTAGCGCAAAATGATTTGAGCCGGTTTTCCGGAAAATAGTCTTCGTTGATAAAGGTGTTGAGTATGGTCACGAAAAACTCGCAGTCTAGATTTTTTTCTTCGCATACGGTACGTATGCTTTTGTCGCCGACCCCCAGAATAATACCGAATCGATTGATAACCGGTATGACGGAGGGTTCGTGCAAGATAACGTCGCAAAGCTTTGTCTCGGCGTTTATTAGTGCCATAATTCGTCCTTTCTATGAATGATATTGTTTTCGGTAATTATAAAGTCCATTTTTATGTCGTGGGGCTCTGCCGGTATTTCGTCGAATAGTTGCAGTTCATAGCAGATTCCAATTTTTGTGGCGGAGGTCTGGACGAGCAGTTTGTCGTAATATCCTTTTCCTCGTCCCAATCGATTCAGCTTTTTGTCGAACGCTACTCCGGGTACGATTATCCAGTCTATCGAACCGGGATCGGTTTCACGGGTGTCACCCGGCTCCCAAATACCGAAAGCCCCTTGTTTAAGGAACCGAGGATCGTAGGGGCTGACGATGAGATTGTCGCCGTTCACTATGGGTAGGTACAGTTGTTTTTTTTTGCTCCATCTGGATAACATTAAACCGGTATCGACCTCGTCAGTCAAGGCGTGATAAAGCAGTATGCGCGAGACTGTTTCGAAACCGGGTAGCTTTTCTATTGCCGAGCATATATTTTGTGATAAAGCTACTCGCTGTTCCGAGGAGATAGCCTGTTTCAACTGTTTGACCTGTTGCCGCAGTTGTTGTTTTTCGCTCATCGAGGAACTTGATTTTCTGCCGGCAATTCGGGATATCCTTCGCCTTTATTCACTATATCCTTCGCCTTTATTCACTATATCCTTCGCCTTTATTCACTATATCCCGAGCCTTTCGCAAGGTTTCGTCATCTCGTAGCAGCAGTTTGTAAAATGCTTCTTCTCCCAATATGTTCCGGGCTATGTATGCCTGCAACGTGTTTACGATTAATTTTCTTGAAATATTGATGTAAACGGGACGGGGGCGTATTCCTTTTTGGGCGGCGTATTGAACGAAACTGTTTAAGAGAGTGTTGGGTTCAAGTATACTCAATAGGGATTCGACATCTTTTGCTGTTGACAATTTGTCGCGGTATTTATCCGTGTAGTCGAATGCGTATTGATAGAGCAGACCTTCGTTGGCTACGTTGTTGAAGTAGGAGGTGACTCCCGTCGTGTCTCGTGGAACGAATATGTCGGGCATAATTCCGCCTCCGCCGTATACTTCACGCCCGTTGACCGTGTGGAACACCAACTCTTTGTTCTGTTTGATACTGTCGGCATTGAAAAATTCGCCGTGCATGTATCTGTTTACGATATCCATGCTATAATCTTCGGATTTCCCTAATTGATATTCTTTTTGGATACAACGGCCGGAAGGTGTATAGTAACGGGCTACCGTCAGTCGAATGGCCGATCCGTCACGGAAGGGGATTTGTTGTTGTACCAGTCCCTTGCCGAATGTTCGGCGCCCGATTATCAAACCTCTGTCGTTGTCTTGTATGGCTCCTGCGAATATTTCACTGGCTGACGCGGACCATTCGTCCGTGAGAACTACGACTTGTTCTTTTTGGAATGTTCCCGTGCCGTTCGAAACGGCGTCTTCCCGTTCGAATGCTTTTCCTTCGGCATAGACTATTAATCGGTTGGCAGGAAGGAATTCATTCGCCATATTGATTGCGGCGTCCATCAATCCTCCGCTATTGCCACGCAAGTCGATAATGAAGTTTTCGGCTCCTTGATTGTGTAGTTTGGAGAGGGCTGTAATAAATTCGTCATAAGTGGTTTTGCCGAATTTGCTGATTTTTATATATCCCGATTTGTCGTCGAGCATATAAGCCGCATCAACGCTGTTGACGGGAATATCTCCGCGCGTTACTTCATAAAAGAGCGGATTTTTCGCTGTTTTGCGTAAGATTTCGAGTTTCACGGTCGTTCCCTTAGGTCCCCGCAAATTTTTCATGACTTTTTCGTTGCTAATGTTTTTACCAACGAAAGCAGAATCGTTGACCGAGATGATACGGTCTCCGGCCAGTATTCCTACTTTTTCGGAGGGGCCGCCGGAAATGACACTGACAACGTTGATGGTGTCGTTCAGTATATTGAATTGTATCCCGATTCCACTAAACGAGCCTTCTAACTCTTCATTGACGCTTTCCAAATCTTTTGCCGGAATGTAGGCAGAGTGGGGATCTAACTCTCCTATGACTTTGGGCACGACATTTTCTATGAGATCGTTCCTGTTTACCGTGTCGACGTATTGTTGCTCGATGCATTGCAACAAACTTTCGATTTTGTCATATCTTGCCGTTTTGCCGAAAGAGGTTTCGGCAGAGAAAAATCGTCCGATTAAAATTCCCCCGGCGATAGCCACGGCTATTAGTAACGGGACCCAGACGAAACGAGCTTTTTCGTTATTCATATTTAATAGGATAGTTTAGCTTTTTACTTTATAGATTCATCGGCTTGCGGATCAATGAAATTCACTTGTATGCCGGCTTTTTGCAGAAGTTCGATACCGTCTTGGAGCCGGTAGTATTCCGAAAATACGACACGACTGATACCTGCTTGTATAATCAACTTGGAACATTCGATACAAGGCGAGGACGTCACGTATAGAGTCGCTCCGTCACTACTGTTGTTGCTGCGAGCGACTTTGGTGATGGCATTTGCCTCGGCATGCAAAACGAAAGGAAATGTGTGGCCGTTTTCATCTTCGCAGCAGTTTTCGAATCCGGCAGGTGTACCGTTGTATCCGTCGGAAATTATCATCTTGTCTTTTACAATTAAAGCTCCGACTTTACGACGCTGGCAGTAAGAGTTTTCAGCCCAGATTTGCGCCATTCGTATATAACGCTTGTCCAATGCCAGTTGTTTGTCCGTGATATTTTTTTTCGTGTCCATATCTTGACGCTAATAATTTACAAAAATAGCTGTTTTGCGGAGATTTATGTCCTTTTTTATTATTTTATAACGAAGGTTCGGTACATCGGGGAATCGGGTGAAGATATTCCGTGCTTTTGTTTTTCGAGATACGGTTAGTCGATGAATCTTCGCAATATATCGTTGTACGAGTCGATACGGCGGTCTCGCAAGAACGGCCACCAGCGCCGAACGTTTTCGGAGCGGGTTAAATCTATTTCCACGACTTCACACCATTCGCTGTCGTCGGGAGCGGCGGCCAGTATTTCGCCTTGCGGACCACAGACGAAACTGTGTCCCCAAAATTGTATGCCGTTGGTTTGTCCAGAGGGATCGGGTTCATGTCCCACACGGTTGACAGCTACAACAGGTAGTCCGTTGGCAACAGCATGTCCTCGTTGGGAAATGACCCACGCGTCTTGTTGCCGTTTTTGTTCTTGGGGGGTGTCGGAACTCTCCCAGCCGATGGCCGTAGGGTAGATGAGCATGTCGGCTCCTTGTAGCGCCATGAGGCGGGCTGCTTCGGGATACCATTGATCCCAACATACCAATACCCCCAGTGTACCGATGGAGGTTTTTATGGGGGTGAATCCCAAATCGCCGGGGGTGAAGTAGAATTTTTCGTAATAGGCCGGGTCGTCCGGTATGTGCATTTTACGATACTTTCCGGCGATAGAACCATCGGTGTCGAACACGACTGCTGTGTTGTGGTATAATCCGGCTGTGCGTCGTTCGAAAAGAGAGGTTACCAAGACGATGTGCAGCTCACCGGCGATACGACTGTAAAATTCGGTCGATTCTCCCGGTATGGATTCTGCCAAATCGAAGTTATCGGTCGATTCTGTTTGACAGAAATAGAGGCTGTTATGTAGTTCTTGCAGAACTACGAGCTGTGCACCTTTTGCAGCGCATTGTTCGATGTGTTGTTTCAGTCTTTTTTTGTTGTCGGCGATGTCGCCGGTATTTTGTTGTTGGATAATTCCGACAGTGATTTTCTTTTCGGTCATGACAGGATATATTTATCGTAATACATTTCGAGGATATTGCATGGTTACGCAATGTAACGAACCATGTTGTCGAATGAGCGGTGAACAGTCTATTCCTACGACTTCCCGATTCGGGAACGCTTGTCGAAGTATTTCAAATGCCTTCTTATCGTTCAAAGGTTGTCGATAAGTGGGGTACAGGATTGCGTCGTTCAAGATGAGAAAGTTGGCATAAGTTGCCGGTAAACGCTCTCCGTTTTCATCGTAAACGGCTTCGGGCATGGGTAGGGGAAGCAGATTATACGGTTTCCCGCCGATCGTTGTGAAGGTTTGAAGCTGTGCTTCCATTTTACGCAATGCTTCGTAGTGTTCGTCTTCCGAATCGGAGCATTGTACGTAAACGATCGTATCTTCGTCTGCAAATCGGGCCAGTGTGTCGATGTGGCTATCGGTGTCGTCTCCGGCGAGATAGCCGTGGTCGAGCCATAGTATGCGTTGCAGCCCGAATGTCCGTTTGAGGTATTCTTCGATAACGGGTCGTGTCCATTCTCCATTTCGGTTGGGAGATAGCAGGCATTCGCTTGTGGTCAGCAAGGTTCCGGCTCCGTCACTTTCGAGGGCTCCCCCTTCCAGTACGAAATTGAGCTTATTTTCGTATAGGGCTTTAAAAACGTTTTCGTTATATAAAGTCGAAGTGATGAGGTTGTCGTAATTGGCTGCGAATTTGAGTCCCCAGCCGTTGAATTTGAAGTCGTATATAACGGGAACTCCGTCTTTGAATACCGTGATACCGCCGTGATCTCGTGCCCATGTATCGTTGGTGAGACATTCTATGAATCGGACGGATTCGATGTCAATCGTATTCTGTAATTGTTTTTTAACTTCGTCGGGGTAGGGGGTGACGATGATGAGCTTTTCCCTTTGGAAAATTTCGCTTGCCAACTTTTTATAACAGTCGGTAACTTCGTCGAGCATGTAGGCCCAATCGGTGTTTGGGTGAGGCCAAGTGAGCTGTATGCCCGATTGGGGATACCATTCTGCCGGAAAGGAAACGTTAGGGGTCATTGTTTCGGAGCTTGAAATTTACGGTCGAAAAAAGGGTTCTTGGACGATACGCTCAATGCCAAAGCGATGATTTGGTTACAGCCGGGCAGGAGATTCATAGATTGTGCGGTTGTGCCTGCCGAGAACATCACCCGGGTGTCGATACGGAGATCGGCAGCTTTTGAACAAGCCGATCCGATAGCGATTCCCACATCGATAGAGTTAATCGCACAAGGATTGCTTTCAGGATTTTCACCACACGTTTTCGCTCCACAGTATGCGCAATTCAAACCTAAGGGGTGTCGGCGGGTTCCGATGAGGATAACTGCGTCGGCTTGTTCTATATTATCGGCATCGCGCAGAAAAAACATCATGCCGCGTTTTTTCCCTTCGCTGCGCATATTTTCCGATAGAGTCGGAAGGCTATCGTGCGAGAGTGTAATTATTTCGATAATATCCACTCCTTTACCTTTGGGTGCTGTGCGGGCCGCCATCATGATTTGTTTAGCGGCTTCCAGCACAATCTCTTTTCGAATGTTCCGTTCGTTGTAAATCATGTTCGTATTTTCGCATTTTATGCAAAGATAGCGCAAAAGAAGGCAGAAACAAATTTATTTGATTGTGCGGTGCGCTGCTCTTTTGCTTCTGAAACAAAGATAATCATTCTTTTATGAAGTAACGATTCCTATATTCGGGAAATTTTGAATTTTTTGATTGAAGGTTCTACTTTTTTTCTTGGTAAAGGGAATAATTTTTCTTATCGGTTTGCGTTTATATATTGTAATGGCTGCATTCCGGGGAGTGATTAATTTTACATTTTTGTTTTTTGTAGAACTTTTTTATGAAAGAATAGTTATATTTGTAAATACGAAGATATATTAATTGATAAATAGAAAAAGCCATGAGTAATGATATTACCATAACATTTGATGATATTATTAAACAGTATCGGACCCTCGATCTATCGGAAGATATATTCCGGTCGATGATGGCGGAGGATAAGCAATTGGAGGCCGATTATAAAGAATGGTGCGACACGTTGGGTATTCCAGAAAGAAAGGGGTTTGCTTATTATTATGAAGAATATATAGAACAACAGGACTCTATTTGGGATAGTTTAGATGATCATGATGAATAAATGGCTTTTGAATACCGTTCGAAAAATTTCAAATAAATCTTGAATGCTTTTTATATAAAACATTTTATCGGGGCAGTCGTCTATTATAGTTTTTGTTGATAAACAGGTGCTTAGATCAATTGCAGATTTCTTGATTCGCTTCTCCTTTATTGAAAAATCACATTTGAGGTAAAAAAGTATCATTATCGGATAATAAAGTACTTTTTTGCGCTGTTTTTTTACTATTATTTTGTAACGTAAATTTAATATCATGGTTATGCTTAAAAAACAGCTATTCATTATTTCGTTATTATTCGGTGTTATATCATCTGCTATGGCGGCTGATCCGGTAAAATTATACGGTCAGCTTCAAGTAAATGGAAATCAACTTTGTAGTGAGCAGGGAGAACCAGTCGTATTGCGTGGCGTTAGTTATGGTTGGCACAATTTGTGGCCTCGATTTTATAATAAGAAGTCGGTAAAATGGCTGAAAGAAGATTGGAAATGCACTGTATTGCGTGCTGCGATGGGAACTTGCATAGAAGATAATTATATAGAGAACCCCGAACACGCTCTTAATTGTATAAATGCGGTTGTAAAGGCTGCAATTAAAAATAATGTGTATGTAATCATAGATTGGCATACTTATTATCCTCAGAAGGAAGAGGCAAAGGCTTTCTTTTCGATGATGGCTCAGAAGTACGGAAAGTATCCTCATGTGATTTATGAGATTTACAACGAACCTATGGAAGATACTTGGGAGAGTGTGAAAGAGTATGCTACCGATATTATCACCGAAATAAGGAAATATGACCCCGATAATATAATATTGGTAGGAAGTCCGCATTGGGATCAAGATTTACATTTGGTTGCAGCCGACCCTTTGCAGGGTTTCAATAATATAATGTATACGCTCCATTTTTATGCGGCTACCCATAAACAGGAATTGAGAGATAGAGCTACTGCTGCTTGGGAGCAGGGGATCCCTATTTTCGTATCGGAATGTGCCGGTATGGAATGTACAGGTGACGGTCCATTGGATATTGAAGAGTGGACTCGCTGGGTAGAGTGGATGGAAGCTCATAAAATCAGTTGGGTGAATTGGTCAATTTCGGACAAAAACGAGACTTGTTCGATGTTGTTACCGAGAGCCGATAAAAACGGTGGTTGGGACGAATCTCTCATTAAGCCGGCCGGTCGCCAAAGCCGCAAGTTTATACGGCAATATAACGAGGCTGTATATCGCACAAAGAAAGAGAAGAAATAATATCAAAATAAGATTGTTAATTTTAAATTTATTACAAATGAAAAGAAACCTGTTTTCTTTCCCACGTTCTCAAATGGTGGGTAAAATGCTCAGAGCTATGTCGTTTGTAGTGGCTGTGTTTTGGGCAACGACCGCTATGGCGGACATAGTGGTGAAGGGAGTAGTAGCCGACGATTCGGGCTTACCTATTCCCGGCGCTAATGTTACCGAGTTGAATTCGAAAGGTAACGGAACAATTACCAATGTAGACGGACAATATTCGATTGTGGTGAAAGGTCCTAAATCGGTGTTACGTTTTTCATTTATCGGATATACAAAGGAAGACGTAACCGTGGGCAATAAAACACAGATCGACGTGCAGTTGAGCGAGGATTCAAAATCGCTCGATGAGGTCGTTGTCATCGGTTATGGTACGATGCGTAAGAAGGATTTGTCGGGAGCCGTCGCTTCTATCAAAAGCGAGGATTTAATGATCGGTAATCCGACAAGTTTCAGCCAAGCCCTACAAGGAAAATTGGCTGGTGTGCAAGTTAATTCTAACGATGGTGCTCCCGGTTCGGGTATGAGCATTACCATTCGTGGTGCGAACTCGTTTTCGACCAGTTCACAACCATTGTATATCGTAGATGGTATCCCTTTCGATGCAGGTAGCGCACCGACGAGCGGCGCAAACGAAAACAACAACACCACTTCCAATCCGTTGTCGTTGATTAACCCCAACGATATCGAGTCGATCGATGTTCTTAAAGATGCTTCGGCAACGGCTATCTACGGTTCTCGTGGAGCCAACGGTGTTGTCTTGATTACAACGAAAAAAGGTAAATCGGGAGCTGCCAAAGTTGAATTCTCGGCTAACTTCGGTCTTTCGAAGATCTCGAAAATCGTGGAGAGCCTCAATGCTTACGAGTATGCCAACTTCGTGAACGAAGCTACGATCAACAACGCTTTGTACGACAATACGCCGTATGCTTACCTGCCTTACCGAGGCGACTGGAACTATCGTCGTGACCCGCAGAACAACATTATACCTGAGTCGGGTACGTATGAGCCTGCACCCGAAGATTTCTTGAATCCGGGTTGGCACGAGGACGAGTATGGAAACCGTGAGTGGGTCGAAGGTACTAACTGGTTGGACGAAATCTTGCAAGACGCCTTTACCCAAGAGTACAACATCAGCGTATCGGGTGGTAACGACAAATCGCACTATGCTTTCTCGGGTAACTATACCGACCAAACCGGTATTATACGCAACTCGGGTTACGACCGTTTAGCTGTGCGCGCCAACGTGGGTAGTCAAGTAAAATCGTGGTTAAATACCGGCTTGAATATCAACTTTACCAAGTCGAATACCCGTTTTGCCAAATCTAATTCCTATGATTACAGTATCATTCGTTCGGCCATGTTGTATCCTCCCACGATTTATGTGGGCGACCATACACAAGACGATGAATACTTCTGGCTGTCGGCCAATCCCCGTACCTATGTAAATACGGCTAAGGACGAATTGAAATCGATCAATGTCTTTACCTCGGCTTTCTTGGAGATTAAATTTACCGATTGGTTGCGCTTCCGTCAGAACTTCGGTATGAGCTATACCGACAACGAGCGTTCTACCTACTATCCCCGTGAAACAGGTGAAGGTAAAAACTACAACGGTCGTGCCGGTAAGAGTGATAACTTCTACCAAAACATAACGGCCGAGTCTGTGTTGACCTTCGACAAAACTTTTGCCGATATTCATCACTTGAATGTAGTAGCCGGTTTCACCTATGAAAATACCAACTGGGGTGGCAAGGCTATCAACGCCTCGAATTTCCCTACCGACATTACCGAAGACTACAACCTTTCGCAAGCGTTGACCATCGACGCTCCCACCAGTAATCGTGGCGAGGCTACATTGGTTTCATTGCTGGGTCGTGCCAACTATGTGTTGAAAGATCGTTACATCTTTACTGCTTCGTATCGTCGGGACGGTTCGAGCCGCTTCGCTCCCGGAAACAAATTTGCCAACTTTGCTTCGGGTGCTGTCGCTTGGGTGCTTTCGGAAGAAGATTTTATTAAAAACTTGAACATATTCAGCAACTTGAAATTACGTGCCAGTTACGGACAGACCGGTAACCAGGGTATCAATAGCTATCAGACGATGGTTTCGTTGGGTTCGGCAAACTATCCTTTCGGAGGTATTACCGACAGCGGTTTCGCCGGAGATACTAGTAAAGGCCCGTTGAATAAAGATTTGAAATGGGAGACTACCGACCAATATAACGTAGGTTTGGACTTCGGTTTCTTGAAAAACCGTATCGCCCTCTCGGTGAACTACTACTATAAGAAGACCAGAGATTTGTTGCAATACGTGTCGATTCCCTCCTCGACTGGTTTTTCCAATATGTGGACCAACTTCGGCCATGTGACGAACGAAGGTATCGAACTTACCGGTCAATTCTATGCCATAGATACCAAAGACTGGGGATTGGATTTCGACGCCAACATCGCGTTCAACCGTAATCGCATCGGTGGTCTCACCGCCGACCAATATGCCAACAATCTGTGGTATAGTGCCAAAGAGGTGTTTATTCAACGTAACGGATTACCCATCGGTGCGATATTGGGTTATGTAGAAGACGGCTTTTATGATAATCTTGCCGAGGTGCGCGCCGATCCTCTCTATGCCAACGTCTCTGACGTAGAGGCTCAACGTATGGTGGGTGAAATCAAATATCTCGATGTAAACGGTGACGGTAAACTTACGACCGAGGATCGTGCTATTATCGGTGATACTAACCCCGATTTTACGTATGGTCTTACGGGTAATTTCCGTTGGAAAAACTTGACTCTGAGCTTGTTCTTCCAGGGAACTTATGGCAACGACATCTTCAATGCCAACCTTACCAACATTTCCATGCAGAGTGTGAGCAACATTCCCAAGTTTGCGTATGAAAGTCGTTGGACGCCTGATAACACTGAGAATGCTAAATGGCCTCGTGCCACGATGGCTCAGACTCGTGAATGGAGAATTTCGGATCGTCACGTCGAAGATGGCTCTTATTTGAAACTTAAAACCATCAACTTGGCTTATAACTTCGGTTCTCCTTGCAAAGGAATAGAGAATTTGACAGTATTCGGTACGGTGAACAATGTGTTTACGATTACCGGTTACAGTTGGTATGATCCAGATGTGAATACGTTTGGCCAGGATGCTTCCCGCCGTGGTGTGGATATCTATTCTTATCCTGCAAGCCGGACATTCAGTTTAGGTGTAAAAGTAACGTTATAATTTGCAAGACAATGAAAAAGAAAAGATTATCGATATATGTGACCATGTTGGGGTTGGCGATGGCGACAGCGCCGGTCTTCACTTCGTGCGAAGATATGCTCGAAGAAAAACCCTACGACTTTATCTCTCCCGACGATGTGCCCGATTCCGACGACGGAGCCGATATGTGGACGACAGGTGTGTACGAAACGTTGCACTCCTCCATGTTCCGTTACGGGAATATGCCCCGTCCTTTCGACTACGATTGCGACAATGTGTCGGGTGCTACTTGGCAGTTCGACCAGTTCGGTAACGGTAACTTTCAGGGTTCGAACAACCATTGTGACGTAGTATGGACGGGTATGTACTCGGTGATCAATCGGGCCAACGAAGCCATCGAGCAAATCAATGAGATGAAGAACCTCACTGCCAGACACCGAGATAATGTGCTGGGCGAGTGCTATTTTTTGAAAGCTTGGGCCTATTTCATGCTGGTGCGCGCCTATGGCGATATACCCGTTTATTCGGTGAGTGTGAACCAGTCGCAACAATACACGAATAGCCCTCGTATACCTATTAAAGATGTCTATACGCAAACTATCATTCCGCTGTTGGACGATGCCAAAGACATGCTTTATAAAAACACTGACACCAATTTCCAAGCCGGTCGCGTGTGTGCTGCTTCGGCTGCCGGTCTGTTGGCAAAGGTATATGCTACGATTGCTTCGGCTGCCATGCCTAAGGGTGAAATCGTAACGGTGAAAACCGGTCCGCAATTTGTGATGCAGAACATCAACGGGACCAACACGAAAGTGTATACCGAGCCGGTTCCTATGGATTTCGCCAAAGACCAAGTGGCCGGTTACGAGTCGTTCAATTCGCAAGAGTATTATCAACTAGCCTACGATGTGGCCAAGGATGTGAAAGGCGGCGTTTACGGTACGCACAACTTGGAATCCTATGACCTGATTTGGTCACCCAGCGGTAAAACGTGCAGCGAGCATCTATTCAGCCTGCAATCCAAGTCGGGCGACGAGTTGTACGGAACCCTCTTTACCTACCACTATTGCGGTATGACAAACGAAAAAGGGCACATTGAAAACAGCCTCACAGTGGGTAACAGCAAACATTGGTACCTCCTCTTCGAAGAAGACGACTACCGGGTAGACAAAGGTGTGCTGCACTGCTGGATTCGCGAAGGCTCCGATACCAGCTGGGGCGGCGGTTCCTACTTCCCCAACTTCGGTAAATGGCAAGAGATGGTAACAAATCTCGAATCTCCATTCGACAATCCTGAGGTGACTGCCGGGTGGCGTTGCGACGAGGGCGGTTCGGAGCAGTTCTTCGCCTTCACGACAAAATACAGTCAGCAAGTGACCGATCAAACCCTGCAACGTACCGATGCCAACTATCCGTTCTTGCGTTATGCCGATGTTATTCTGATTATGGCAGAGGCTTCGAACGAGTTGAAAGGCCCGAATGACGAGGCTATCGGTTTGCTCAACGACGTGCGTAAGAGAAGTAATGCTACGCCGCGCGAACTCAAAAATTATTCGACCAAATCGGCTTTGCGCTCGGCTATCTTGGAAGAGCGTTCCATGGAGTTTGCCATGGAAGGCGATCGCCGTTGGGACTTGATTCGCTGGGGTATTTATTTGCAAGCGATGAATGCACTGGGTGGAACTGACGTGTGCGGAAACGTGAAGAGCCGTTCCGAGAAACATCTGCTTTTCCCCATTCCTACGCTCGAAGTTCTCACGAACCAAGCTATTTCGAGCAATAATCCCGGTTGGAGTTAATTAGTGTATAACCGAAAAATTGATAAAAATGAAAAATATAAAATATATGGCTGCGTGGGCGGCAGTGCTGTTTGCCTTTTCCGCCTGTCAGGACGTTGTGGAAGTGGAAGATCTCAAAGCAAAAGACGATATTCCTTCCAACGGAGCTCCTGAGATTACGAAAATCGTGCTGGCCAACGATAAAGAGTTTGAGATCGATGGCGCCGACTTTGAGGACATGGTGCGCATCGAAGGTAAAAATCTCGGTAATGTAGTGTCGGTCAAATTCAATGATGTGGAGGTTGACCCCAAAGAGATTTATGCTCGTTACGACATGTTGTTGGCTCCGGTTCCCCGTCAGTTGCCGGGCGAGGTGACCGATATGCTTTACATCACGACCAAGAACGGTTCGGTATCGAGACCTTTCACGGTATCGATTCCTGAGTTGAAAATCGACGGTTTGCAAAATGAGTTTACCAATCCCGGCGATACGACGGTGATTTCGGGCGATAACTTCGACCTTTACGGTATTACCGTCGAACAGGCCGATGTGCGCATAGGCAATGCGATTTGTACTGTAATCGACGCTACCCGCTCGGATATTACGCTACAAATCCCCGCCAACGCCCAACCCAATACCGACCTGACCATTCAGGGCGGTGAGATGGCTGAGCCGGTGGCTATCCCGTATATGAATACTGGGCATCAAATCTTCGATTTCAACGATTGGCCGGGTTCTGGTGGATTTACTCATTCCAGCCAATTCCCCGATAATACTCTCAACTTTTTGTGTGATGGTACAGAGGGAGATGGTTACCCCGAACCGTTGAATGAGGGTATGAAATACTTGCGTTTCCACGGGAATGTGGGCGCTTGGGGTTGGATGGTGTTGTGGGCAGGCTACATTCAAGTGCCGGCCGAGGTGGCTGCCGATCCTGCTGCGTATAACCTATGCTTCGAGGTTTGCACGAATGCTTCCTATCCGCTGAACTCGACCACGCGGATAGCTTTGGGTAATTTCATGTGGATGCCTGGTGCGAGTGGAATTCCTGTCAATACCTATGGCGGGTGGCGTACTATGCGCATAGGCTTGGACGAGGTAAGTGAAAATACGATTCTTCCCGATGGCTGTAGCCCGGCACCGGATAACACGGAGTGGAAAATTGTATTCACGCCGACCGATGCCATGGACTTCGACCTGAGCATGTGCAACTTCCGCTTTTCTAAAAAAATAGGCTGAGAATAACTGTGATAAGTCGGGTAGGACAACGTCCTGCCCCGGCTTATCGCTTTAATTAAACTATACACTATTTATTTCTATGAAGATTAAAAAAATTTTGACATTTGTTTTTGCCGCTGCATTGATGACTTCTTGCGGCAATGAAGATGGCCCCGGGGGAGACGGCGGTAATGGTGGTGGAACCGAACATACCGAATACTTCGGTGTGAATATGTCGGGAGCCGAGTTTGGTAATGTATATCCCGGTGTTGACGGCACGCACTATGGCTATCCCACCAAAAAAGACTTGGAGTATTTCAAGGAGAAGGGACTGCGTATGATTCGTTTCCCGTTTCGTTGGGAGCGTATCCAAAGCGAAATGAATGGCCCGCTTATCACTACGGAATTGGCCAAGATGAAAGAATTCGTGCAAGCAGCCGAGGACTTGAACATGAAAGTCTTGCTCGATATGCACAACTTCGGTCGTTATTGCGTCTATTCCAATGGTGTGAACTCTGACGATAACCAGTTCGTTGTTATCGGCAATGCTCAATGTACGGTTGAGAACTTCTGCGATGTGTGGAAAAAATTGGCTGCGGAGTTCAAAGATTACAAATGTATCTGGGGGTACGACATCATGAATGAACCTTATGGCATGTTGCGCACAACGCCGTGGGAGACCATTGCACAGGCTTGTATCAATGCCATTCGTGAGGTCGATACCGAGACTATGTTGGTCATCAGCGGTAATGAGTATAGCTCGGCCAGCCGTTGGAAAGAGGTGAGTGACGGATTGAAAAACTTGGTTGATCCCTGTGACAACATGATTTTCCAAGCTCACGTTTATTTCGATTGGGATGCTTCGGGAAATTATTCCAGATCGTACGATGAAGACGGTGCGACTATTCAAACCGGTGTGGCTCGTCTGCGGCCTTTTGTCGAATGGTTGAAAGAAAACGGCAAACGTGGTTTTGTAGGGGAGTATGGTGTGCCCGATGACGACGGTCGTTGGCTGGATATTCTCGATTCCGCTTTGAAGTATTTGCAGGAAAACGGTGTGAATGGCACTTATTGGTCGGCCGGCCCTCGTTGGGGCGATTATAAATTGGCTGTACAACCTACCGATAATTATACGGTAGATCGTCCTCAGTTGGAAACGTTGTTGAAATATAAAACTACGGTACAAGTATATTAATCAGAGATATGAAAAGATTCATCACAGGTAGTTTTCTTGTTTTAATGTCTATTTTGTCAGGATTTCCCGTTCAAGCCGGGAAATCCTTAGACGAAATAGATAGGGAAAGTTTTGCTGCGAAATATACTCTCTCGGAGTTGCCGGGAATCTCGATGATTCCGGTTTTGTCGGTCGATACAGTTCGAAGTCCAGAGTCTCTCTCTCTCGATGGAATATGGCTCATGGCCGAAGGCGGCGATGAAAAATTACGTCTTAAAGACGTTTGGACCGATGCCGTGGAGGCTGTTGTACCGGGAAGTGTACATACTGCATTGTTGATGAATCGTATTATCCCCGATCCTTATATCGGGCAAAATGACTCGATCGCCGAGCAACAGAGTTACAAGACATGGTGGTTTAGTAAAAAATTTACATTGAATGAACCGCTTGAAAATCCTATTCTTTCATTCGGCGGTGTAGCGAATCGTTGTACCGTTTGGCTGAATGGGAAAAAACTGGGTTCTCACGAGGGAATGTTCGGAGGACCCGATTTCGCTGTGAAGAAATATTTGAAAAAGGAGAACACGCTTGTGGTGAAACTCGATCCGATTCCTCAGATGTTTTTAGGGAATTGGCCTCCTAACGCTAATGAAAGTTGGAAGTATACCGTGGTGTTTAATTGTGTTTATGGTTGGCACTATGCTCAAATTCCGTCATTGGGAATTTGGCGTTCGGTAAAACTGGAATCACAGGCTCCGGTGGAAATAGAGGCGCCTTTTGTATCGACCCGTTCTTTGCAGGGCGATATGCGGTTGGCAGTGACTCTCAAAAAAATAAATGCACCGCTAAAAGGTAAATTACAAATTAGGGTCGTGCCTAAAAATTTTGAAGGTGCTCCTCAATTCTTTGAACATGAAATTAATTCGTCGAAGAAAACCGAACAGTTTTCATTCGATTTCAAAATAGATGCTCCCCGCCTTTGGTGGCCTAATGATATGGGAGAACAGTCTCTTTACGATATGACAGTCGCATTTATTCCTCGTAACGGAGCTCGCCCTGATGTGGAAAAGACATCGTTCGGTATTCGTACGATCGACATGGCTCCGTTTCCGGGAGGCGAGCGAGAAGACCGTTATAATTGGACTTTCGTCATTAATGGTAAACCTATGTTTGTGAAGGGAACCGGTTGGTGTACGATGGATGCTTTGATGGATTTTTCGCGAGAAAAATATGACCGCTTGTTAAGTATCGCTAAAAGTCAGCATATTCAGATGATGAGAGCGTGGGGTGGAGGATTGCCCGAAACCGATGATTTTTATGAATTGTGCGATAAGTATGGCATTATGGTGATACAAGAGTGGCCTACGGCGTGGAACAGCCATAATACGCAACCGTTCGATATGTTACAGGAGACGGTAGTGAGGAATATGAAACGTATCCGAAACCACCCTTCTTTGGTTATGTGGGGCGCCGGTAACGAATCAGATAAACCTTTCGGGCCGGCTATCGATATGATGGGGCGTTTGAGCTTGGAGCTCGACGGTTCCCGCCCGTTTCACCGAGGAGAGGCATGGGGCGGCAGCGATCATAATTACAATTGCTGGTGGGACGATGCTCATTTGAATCATAATTTAAATATGACTTCTCCGTTTTGGGGAGAGTTCGGAATTGCTTCTCTACCGCATATAGAGAGTGTAAGACGTTATTTGGCCGAAGAGAAAGATAGATGGCCGTCTCGTCCGGGCGATCATTTCCGCCATCATACTCCTATTTTCGGGACAATGGGAGAGTTCGGCAAGCTCTCGCAATATTCGGGATACTTCATGCCCGATACCACATTGGCCGAATTTATTACGGGGTCTCAGCTCGCACAAGTTGTCGGAGTAAGGCATACGTTGGAACGGGCTCGTACTTTGTGGCCCGAAACAACCGGAGCTCTTTATTACAAGATGAACGATAATTATCCGGGTGTCTCTTGGTCGAGTGTCGATTACTACGGAGCGATTAAACCGGTACATTATTTCGTGCAGAAATCTTTTGCACCATTGACGGGAGTTTTGCTTTTCGACCGGACGAATTTGTCGAGCCAAGAAGTATCGTTGCCGTTGTATTTACTCGACGACTGCCGTCAGTTGAACGGTAAAGATTACACGGTATCGGTGACAGTTTATAATGATCGATTGGATACTGTCGTATGTCGGGAGTTCGATGGGCATGGCGAATTGGAAACCGTAAAAAAATTGGGTAATCTCAATTTGAATCGAGCACAGACGAAATCGACCATGTTGTTTTTTGTTGTCGATGTTTGTTCGGAGGGTAAACGATTATCTCGTAATTATTATTTTACCAATTATGAAGTTCGTCGAGGGGTAATTATGTCGATGCCTCGTACAGAGATTACCATGAAGAGAGATGGACGACAGATAACGGTGACGAATGTCGGGAAACTGCCGGCCATAGGTGTCTATGTGGAATCCCCCGGATATGCTCATGAATTTATTGCGTCGAAAAACTATTTGTGGCTCGATCCGGGAGAGTCGCAAATTATCGAGGTGAATGTCGACTATCCGGTTTGCGTGAAAGGTTGGAATATAAATTAGGAAAACAGATATTGTATGAAAAGAGTAGTTTTTGTAGTTGCGTTAGGTTTGTTATTGTGCAGTTGTAGCAATAAGGTAGCTAAAACGGAAGGTAAACCTTATGGTGTAAATATGGCTTGTGCCGACTTCGGTTCCAATTTCCCGGGTGTATATAATACCGATTATACCTATCCTCAGGCTTCCGATTTGGATTATTGGAATGAGAAGGAATTGAAATTAGTGCGTTTTCCATTTAAATGGGAACGTTTACAATATGAATTGAACGGAGAACTGAATCGTCATGATCTCGACAAAATGAAAGATTTTGTTGCTGCGGCAGCAGAGCGAGACATGGTTGTCATGTTGGATTTGCATAACTATTGTCGTCGTTATATGAATGGCGAGCATACGATTATCGGGACAAACGGGTTGACACCGGAACATTTGGCTTCGTTCTGGAAATCGCTGGCTACGGAATTTAAATTATTTGACAATATTTATGCTTATGGGTTAATGAACGAACCTCATGATTTGGATTCTTGCACGACTTGGTTCGAGATGGCGCAATTGTGTATAGACTCCATTCGTACGGTCGATATGGATACTCGTATTATGGTGGGGGGCAATCATTGGAGTTCGGCTGAACGTTGGGTTGAACTTAGCGATACGTTGAAATATTTGAAAGATCCTGCCGATAAGTTGGCATTCGAGGCGCATGTCTATTTCGATGCAGATGCTTCTGGTACTTACAAACGTGGATATGATGAAGATTCTTGCTATCTTGAAAAGGGTATAGACCGTGTGCGTCCCTTTGTGGAATGGCTGAAAGCCAATAAATTCGAAGGCATGGTCGGTGAGTATGGTATTCCCGATAGTGATTCGCGTTGGAACCTTGTATTGGATAAATTTCTGTCTTACTTGCAGGAAAACGATATAAACGGTTGTTATTGGGCTGCCGGACCGTGGTGGCCGAAAGACGAATTTATGGCAATTACTCCGGTAGACGGGAAAGACCGTCCGCAGATGGAAGTAGTGGGTAAATATTTGACAACGCAAAAATAAGATCAATATGCCCCGGCATGTATTCATATTGTTTCTTGCATGGATTGTCCCGGCTCTTGTCGAAGTACGAGCGGATAGTTGGTCGGGTAAATCGGTCGATTTTTCTCACGGAGACTTGTGTGTGTCTCCCAACGGGCGTTTTTTGCAACATACCGATGGAACTCCGTTTCTCTATTTGGGAGATACGGCTTGGGAGTTGATTTATCGATTGAACGAACCGGAGGTGGAACTGTATATGGAAAATCGTCGAGCCAAAGGGTTTACGGTGATTCAAACGGTTATATTGTCCGAGCTCGATGGTTCGGACGGGATTAACAGGCCATTGATAAACGGTTCTCCGTCTACTCCCGATCCTGATTATTTCAAGTGGGTAGATCGTGTTTTAGAAATAGCCGGGGAGAAAGGGCTTTATGTGGGATTACTTCCTACGTGGGGTGATAAAGTGGATAAACAATGGGGTGCGGGACCAGAGATATTCGACGAGGCGAATGCTCGTGAGTATGGCCGATGGCTCGGACGTCGATATGCCGACACTCCCAATATTATATGGATTATCGGCGGAGATCGTAGCGGAGAGGGTAAGAACTTTACCGTTTGGAAAGCGATGGCCGAGGGCATTAAGGAGTGTGATAAACGGCATTTAATGACTTACCACCCGCAAGGAGAACATTCTTCTTCTTTTTGGTTCCATGATGAGACTTGGCTCGATTTCAATATGTTCCAAAGCGGACATGCTCAACGCGATTATGCCATATATAGGCGATTGCTACTGAACGATTTACAGAAACAGCCGATCAAACCGGTCTTAGATGGGGAGCCTCGGTATGAGAATATACCTATCGATTTTAAATCGGAGAATGGTAGATTCGATGATTTCGATGTCCGTATGACATTGTATCAAAGTATGTTTAGCGGAGCTTGCGGATATACTTACGGTTGTAATGAAGTGTGGCAGATGTATTCCGATAAGTATTCTCCGATGATAGATGCGCAAACAACTTGGAAAGAAAATCTGGATTTAGCCGGGGCTTGCGATATGATACATTTCAGAAAATTGTGTGAGGCTATCGATTTTTTCCGAGGAAGACCATTGCAATATTTGATAGAGCGACCGGAACAGACCGATGACGATTATGCTGTGGCATACGGTGGAAAAGATTATGTTTTATTTTATATGCCTTATGGTCACAGCATAACGGTAAATCTGTCCGGTTGGACTCAACGAAAAAACGTTCGGTTGGAGTGGTTTAATCCGCGTAACGGGGAACTAATATTTTATAAAAATATCGAGACAAGTGAGGCTTTTGAAGTCGTATCGCCAACACAAGGACGAGGAAATGACTGGGTTTTGATAGCCCGTTGATTATAAGATTATTTATTAAGATATTATATGGTTATGGTACAAGAGTTAGAGAGATTGAGAAAAGAGTATGAGGCTCTTATTTCAAGAAAAAACGAGAAATGCAATAAAAATAACGGGGTTTACGTTCGATATAAGTATCCTGTATTGACTGCCGAACATGCTCCTTTGATTTGGAGATATGACTTCGACGAGAAAACCAATCCCTATATGGAGGAGCGTATCGGTATCAATGCGACGATGAATTCGGGTGCTATTAAATTGAACGGAAAGTATTACTTGGTGGTGCGAGTGGAAGGCGATGATCGTAAGTCTTTCTTTGCAGTGGCCGAGAGTGATAGCCCGGTGGACGGATTTCGTTTTTGGGACTATCCTATTTTGATGCCCGAAACAGATATTCCCGATACCAATATGTATGACATGCGTCTTACTGCACATGAAGATGGCTGGATTTACGGTATCTTTTGTGCCGAACGCAAAGATCCCAATGCACGTCCGGGAGATTTGTCGGCAGCAGTTGCTTCGGCCGGAATTGCCCGGACAAAAGATTTGAAAACGTGGGAGCGTCTTCCCGATTTAAAGACTCGCAGCCAGCAGCGTAATGTCGTTTTGCATCCCGAGTTCGTGAATGGGAAATATGCTCTTTATACCCGTCCGCAAGACGGTTTCATCGATACGGGAAATGGTGGAGGCATAGGCTGGGCTTTGGTCGATGATATTTGCCATGCAGAGGTACACGACGAAGTAATTATCAATAAACGGGAATATCATACGATTAAAGAAGTGAAAAATGGAGAGGGTCCTCACCCGATTAAGACTGAAAAAGGGTGGTTGCATCTTGCTCATGGGGTTCGTTGTTGTGCTGCCGGATTGCGCTATGTGCTCTATCTTTACATGACTTCTTTGGAGGATCCGACCAAAATGATTGCAGAGCCTGCCGGATATTTCATGGCCCCGGTCGATGAAGAACGCATAGGAGATGTTTCGAATGTTTTGTTTTCCAATGGTTGGATTGCCGATGAAGACGGGAAAGTGTACATATACTATGCTTCGTCCGATACGCGTATGCACGTTGCCGAATCGACAGTAGACCGTTTGGTGGATTATTGCTTGCATACGCCTGCCGACGGATTGCGTTCGATAGAATCGGTACGGACTATTATCGCTATGGTCGATCATAATAAAAAAATATTGAAATAAGATATCATGGAACACGTAAAATTAAGGGAAAAAATAGGGTATGGTCTGGGTGATGCCGCCTCTTCCATGTTTTGGAAGCTCTTCACCATGTATTTGTTATTTTTCTATACCGACGTGGTGGGAATCTCGGCAGCGGTAGTGGGAACCATGTTCTTGATTACCCGTATTTGGGATACATTCCTCGATCCTTTTATCGGGATTTTAGGTGATCGTACGCACTCTCGTTTCGGAAAATTCCGCCCTTATTTGTTATGGGGAGCCATACCTTTCGGGTTATGCGGCATATTGACTTTTTCGTCATGGGGTGGAGAGTCCGAAATATCGAAAATCGTATATGCTTATGTCACTTATACGCTCATGATGATGGTGTATTCGTTTGTCAATGTGCCATACGCTTCGTTGTTAGGGGTAATGTCGCCCGACCCGCAGACTCGTACATCATTGTCTTCATACCGAATGACTTTTGCATTCGGGGGGAGTATTTTGGTGTTGTTCCTGATAGAGCCGTTGGTCGATATATTCAGCAAAATGAAAATAGTCGACGGCGTTCCGTCACAGGCATTCGGTTGGCAAATGGCTGCCGTCGTTTTTGCCATATTGGCGGCTATTATGTTTTTCCTTACTTTTTCGTGGACAAAAGAACGGGTAAAGCCTATCAAAGAAGAGAAAACATCTTTGAAAGACGATGTGAAAGATTTGGCTACGAACAAACCGTGGTGGATTCTTTTGGTGGCCGGTATCATGGTTATCGGGTTTAATTCTTTACGAGACGGCTCGGCAGTCTATTATTTCAAATATTATGTAGAGGCCTCCGACACGTTCTCTTTCACCTTTATGAGTGCTTCGGTTACGCTCATCACCATTTATCTTGTTTTGGGACAAGCTGCTAACATATTGGGTATTATGTTGGTTCCTACGTTTACACGGTTGATGGGTAAAAAATATACTTTTTTGACGGCGACGGTAGGGGCTACCATATTCAGTATCCTATTCTATTTCTTACCCAAAGACAGCATTTATGGAATATTGGCGTTGCAAATCATCATTAGTATTTGTGCCGGTATTGTTTCTCCGTTGCTGTGGTCGATGTATGCCGATATATCGGACTATTCGGAATGGAAGACCGGGCGTCGGGCTACGGGCCTTATCTTTTCATCGTCGTCGATGTCTCAGAAATTGGGGTGGACATTGGGTGGCTCTTTGACTGGTTGGCTGTTGTTCTATTTCGGGTTCGAGGCCAATACGATACAATCAGAATCGGCATTGACCGGGATTTGTTTGATGATGAGTATATTCCCGGCCATAGCGACCGGAATATCGGCACTTTTTATTTCGAGGTATCCTTTGAGCGAAAAACGATTGTCCGAGATTTCTTCCGATTTGGAGAATCGCCGTGAGATTGCCGAACAAAATAAAATCTAATTATATAGATATAAGCGATGATGAACAGGGTATTTAGTTACGGATTGAGCATATTATCCGGTTGTATATTGGCGGCTTGCAGTACAAGTCCCGAGGTTCCGTATTCCTTAATGTGTGAGTATTTGTCGGAACCGTTGGGAATCGATATGTCTTCGCCGAGATTGTCGTGGAAAATCCCGGTCGTAGAGACAGATTCGGTAGAGTCTTGTCGGGTATGGGTCTCTGCCGATAGTATGGCAGTGATAAACGGCTCTGGCCAATGTTGGGATAGCGGCGAGCTTCCGAGTGATATCCGCAGGATCGTTTACGCCGGCGATTCGCTGCAATCTTGGACTAAATATTATTGGAAAGTCGGATATAAAACGAAAAGAGAGGATCGCTTTGTTTGCTCACCGCTGTCGTCGTTCACCACAGGTATGATGTCTCCCCAAGAATGGGGCGATGCACGATGGATTAGCGATGGCCATGATAAGGATTATCGCCCGTCTCCTTATTTCCGAAAGGATTTCGAAGTGAGGAAAAACGTAAAACATGCTTATGCGGTTATCGCCGCTGCCGGTTTATATGAACTTTCTGTAAATGGTTCACGCATAGGGGACCATTTCTTGGATCCTATGTACACTCATTTCGACAAAAGGGTATTATCGGTTATGTATGATATAACGCCCAATTTGTCGGAGGGAGAGAACGTCATCGGGGTACAATTGGGAAACGGGTGGTATAATCATCAATCCACGGCAGTTTGGTTTTTCGATAAAGCCTCGTGGCGTAACCGCCCTGCATTTATTATGCAAGTACGAGTCGAGTATGCCGACGGAAGTATCGAAACTATATCGACCGATAGCAGCTGGGTAACGACCGACAGTCCTGTGATATTCAACAGCATTTATACGGCGGAACACTATGATGCACGGCAGGAAATCGAGGGTTGGAATACATCGGGAATCGATGTTTCACAATGGAAAAATGCGAAGGAAGTATCTGCTCCTACTCAGCGAATAGAGGCTCAATTAACTGTGCCGGTGAAGGAAATCGTCCGTCACAACGCTTCACGGTTTGTAAAAATAAACGATACTTGTTTTGTCTATCATTTCCCTGAGAATATGGCGGGAACGGTGGAACTTTCGGTAGAGGGGAAAGCGGGCATTGTTTTACGATTGAAACATGGGGAGATGCTGAATGAAGACGGTACGGTGAATTTAGCGAATATCGATTACCATTATCGTCCGACCGACGACAGCGACCCGTTTCAAACGGATATCGTCATATTGAGGGACGGGGAGACTCGATTTACTCCTAAGTTCAATTATAAGGGTTTTCAATATGTAGAGGTAACTTCGTCCGAACCGATAGCACTCGATGAAAATAGTATCGTAGCATTGAAGATGCATAGCGATGTGCCGGCGATAGGACAGTTTCGTTCTTCGTCCGATTTGTTGAACAAAATATGGACGGCTACCAATAATTCCTATTTGGATAATTTGTTCGGTTATCCTACGGATTGTCCGCAACGGGAGAAAAATGGTTGGACGGGAGATGCACACATTGCCATAGAGACGGCGTTGTATAATTTCGATGCGATTACGGTTTATGAGAAGTGGTTACTCGATTTTATAGACGAGCAACGTGAAAACGGTGTTTATCCTTGTATCGTACCGACTTCGGTATGGGGATTCGATTGGGCGAACGGCGTGGATTGGACAAGCGCGTCTATTATTATCCCGTGGGAAATTTACCGTTTTTATGGTGATGAGACTCTCATGCGGCGTATGTATCCTTCGGCGAAGAAATATGTAGCTTATATCGAGTCTATCTCCAAAGATAACTTGACCGATTGGGGACTTGGCGATTGGATACCAGTGAGAAGTAAAAGCGATGTGACTTTGACTACTTCTATTTATTATTATACCGATGTATCTATTATGGCGAAAGCTGCTAAACTCTTCGGTTATGTCGATGATGCGGTTTATTATGAAGCGCTTGCCGATAGGATAAAAGAATCGATCAACAACCGTTATTTGGACAAAGAGACCGGTCTTTATGCATCGGGTACTCAAACAGAGTTGGCTATGCCTCTTTATTGGAATATTGTTCCCGATGGATATAGGGAGAAAGTGGCAGAGCAGTTGAACCGCAGAGTCGTACAGGATTCGTGCCATATCGATGTAGGGTTGCTGGGTAGTAAAGTTCTGCTCGGAGCCTTGTCTGATAACGGTTATCCCGAAACAGCCTATCGGGTGGCTACACAAGAAACATATCCTTCTTGGGGGTATTGGATAAAGAACGGGGCGACGACCTTACATGAAAATTGGCGAATCGATGTCGTTATCGATAATTCGTTGAATCATATCATGTTCGGTGAGATCGGGGCATGGTTGTATAAAACGTTGGGAGGTTTGAGAATCGATGAATCGAACCCAGCTTTCCGGCATGTTTCATTACGTCCGTACTTCCCCGAAAATTTGGACTATCTCGAAATCGAACATGAGACACCTTACGGTTGTATTTCGACTTCGTGGAAACGGGACGACGAGGGTAATATTCTTTATGAGTTCGATTTGCCCGAATGTGTGTCGGCGACGTTTACCCCGTTGGGAGACAATGTGACGTATAACGGCGATACGATCTTCTTTGCGGGGAGTCATAAACTTAAATTAGAGACCGCAACACATTAATCTTTAATCGATATTTATATGAAAAAGGCTTTCTCGTTTTTGATATTGGTTTTCCTATGTGGAACGTTTTCTGCAAGGCTGTCGGCCGAACTTTCCATGCCGCACATCTTTGCCGACCACATGGTTTTACAGCGAAACGAGGCAATCAATTTATGGGGGAGTGCGAGCCCGAAAGAAAAAGTTACTGTCGAACTGAATGGGCAGAAGACGAGTGTCCGTGCCGATGCTTCGGGTAAATGGAACGCAACTTTGCGTCCTATGGAGGCCGGTGGCCCTTATACGTTAATCGTGAAAGGGAAAAAAGAACGCCTCGCTTTCGACGATGTTTTGCTGGGCGAAGTTTGGATATGTAGCGGGCAATCCAATATGGAGTTCCGTTTGCATGCTGCGATGAATGCCGAAAAAGAGATTGCAGACGCCGAGAATTATTCTTTTTTGCGCTCGTTTAATGTGAAACAAGAGATGTCGCATCGTCCGCTTTCCGATTTGCAGGGTGAGTGGAGAGTATGTGATTCGGGGAGTGCTGGTGATTTTTCGGCAGTAGGTTATTTCTTCGCCCGTGAGTTATACCGGGAATTGGGTGTTCCTATCGGTTTTATCAATACTTCGTGGGGTGGAACCGATATTGAAAGCTGGATTAGTATGGATGCTATCGACAAGTTCCCCAAGTACAAACGATTGCAAGATCGTATGCGTTCTTCGCAATTCGAGGAATACGTTCGCCGTAGCGATGAGAATCGAGCTAAATTTGTCGAATCGATGAAAGCCGAACCGGGTATTTCTGAAAAGTGGTATTTGCCTTCGTATTCCAAAGACGATTGGAAAGAAGTAAGTGTTCCCGGACTATGGTCCGAAGAAGGACTGGTCTCTCTCGATGGAGTGGTGTGGCAAACCTGTCGTTTTACATTGTCGGAGAATTATGTAGGGAAAGAGGCGGTTTTGAGTTTGCATGTGATTGACGATGACGATATTACATGGATTAATGGACAAAAAATAGGAGAGACCGTCGGTTACGACGTGCGACGCCTATACAGTGTTCCTGCCGGTGTCTTGAAAGAATCGAATGAGATTACTTTAAAAATATCGGATTATAGAGGCGGTGGAGGTTTGTATGGCCCGGCGAATGAAATTTATTTGAAGGTCGGGGATAAGACTATTCCTTTATCCGGAAAATGGAAATATAAAATTTCAGCTTCAAATTCCGATTTCGATTTTGTAGAATATGGGCCTAATGCTTATCCCTCATTACTTTATAATGCTATGGTTAATCCTTTGGTGGGATTGAGTATGCAAGGAGTTATATGGTATCAGGGCGAAAATAATACCAATCGAGCCAAAGAGTATTACCACCTGTTCCCTGCTATGATTAATGATTGGAGAAAAAAATGGGGGAAAGACTTTCCATTTTATTGGGTTCAACTTGCTAATTATATGGATGCAGTTGAAGTCCCTTCGGAAAGTTTGTGGGCGCAAGTTCGTGAAGCCCAAACGCAAACACTTTCTTTATCTCATACCGGTCAGGCCGTAATTATCGATATAGGAGAAGCAAAAGACATTCACCCTAAAAATAAACAGGAGGTAGGACGTAGATTGGCTTTGCATGCCCTTCATAATGATTATGGATTTTCCGATGTGGTTTGTGAAAGTCCTATGCCTAAGACCGTTCGTCGGGTGCAAGACAAAATTGTCGTACAATTCGACAATGTAGCTGATGGGCTGATTGTAAAAAACAAATATGGATATTTAATGAGTTTCGCCGTTGCCGGAAATGATGGAGTATATAAATGGGTGCAGGCTAAGGTGGCGGGGAAAGATCGGGTTGTTCTTTCATGTCCCGATGTGATAGACCCGGTGTCGGTGCGGTATGCATGGGGCGATAATCCCGATGATGCCAATTTATATAATTCGGTAGGACTTCCGGCTACACCTTTTGAAATCAAGATAGAATAATATTTCCGTTAGAAAACATGAAGGGCAATAGACATCTATCTATTGCCCTTGTTAATAGTCCTGTAATTATGTCTTAAATTTCGTCCGGCCAGGGACAAGGTTTCCCTGTTTTTTTAAAAGAGGGGCGTTGTCCGTTCGTTTGTCGTAAGAATTTGCCGAGCTCTTTGGATAACTTGTTTATTATTTGAGGATATAAAGCTGCCACGTTGTTATTCTCCTCTATATCGTTCGGTATGTCGTATAGTTCTTTTTCTCCGGTTTCGTAGAAGTAAATCATTTTCCAATTGTCTTTTCGAATGGTACAGGACGGTCCTATTCCCGGTCCTTTTTCTCCCCATATATTCGGACAATTCCAATAAAGGCTGCGTCCCTGCGAAGGATTTTTGGTCTGTTTTAGCAGAGGAACAAAACTAATACCATCGATTTCTTGTGGGACATCGTAATCGTCGATACCGGCCATTTCGAGAATAGAAGGATAGAAATCTTCTATAATCAGATAGTCGTTGCACCGTGTGCCGGGTTGTACCGTGCCGGGCCAACGGACGATCATAGGTTCGCGTATTCCTCCTTCGTATGCAGAGCCCTTTCCACATTTTAACGGGAAATTTTGGGTATACAGAGGTTCGTCCCTCCAACCGCTTCCTGTCGCATATCCTCCATTGTCACTCATGAATATAACGATGGTATTGTCGGCTTCACCATTCTTTTCCAGCCAATCCATAATATCTCCTAAACTTTTGTCCATTCCTTCGATGAGCGAAGCATAAGCCGCTTCTTTGTCCGACAATCCTTTCTTTTTGTATTTGTCGTAGAAACGGACATCTTTGTCTATGGGAACATGAATGGCATAATGCGACATGTAGAGGTAAAACGGCTGATTGTATTTTTTAGCTTTATCGAGGGCTTTTAAGGCTTCTTGGGTGAGAGCTTCTGTCATAAATGTGCCTGTTCCCCAATATTTTTCTAATCCCGGGACGGAGAACAGCGATGTAGAATTGCCTGCTTCGTCGTATCCATAATTGCGCTCGCTCAGGTAAGTTGCCGGGCCACCGGCCGCATGTCCTGCAATGTTGGTCTCGAATCCGAAATGGTAGGGACTCTCTCCGGGAGTATCTATTGCACCCCAATGGGCTTTCCCGCAGTGGATCGTGTGGTAACCGTTGTCTTTTAACAATTGCACGAAAGAAGTAGCGATAAAGGTATTGTTTGTTCCATGAACTTGTGCTATGCCGTTGTAGTTCCAATCGGGAACTTCCAGAGTATTGCTGACGGCATCGGTTTTCGTGTTTTTCCGTAGAGTCCAATTCGTGACTCGATGGCGCGAGGCATTACACCCGGTCATCAAGCTGCATCGGGTGGGAGAACTTATACTGGAAGCATAGGCCTGAGTGAACATCATACCCTGCTGAGCCAATTTTTCCATATTGGGCGTTTCATAACGCTCGTTATACATGGTTCTTTGGGTCCAAAAGGGGAGAGACGTATCTTGCCACCCCATATCGTCTACCAAAAATAAAATGATATTCGGACGATTATCGGGTACATGGCTTGTACCGTATGTATGCATTACCGAGGCTATGGGTATTAAACTTAGTGTCAATAATGATTTATTCATGGTTATTCATTTTGTAAATACAAAGATAGTGAAAATAACTGAGACTGAGGTTGAATCGCAGAGAAATAATTGCAAGTGAGTGATTTAGGAACGATTAGAGACAAAAGATCACCGCCACTTGAAACCTGAAAACTGCCACTTAAAACCGGAGTTCAGTTACTATCCCGTTACTTTTCTTCCGGTCGGCACCGAGTGGTGAAGGCGGCAGAAAAGCACGGTAAATTTACTCAAATTCAAGCGTATGGCAATGGCTTTACCGAAAAAAGTCCCTAGCCGGATTTGATTGCGGCGATTGGCTGTATTTTGCGTATCGAAGGGCAACTCTACAAGGAATAATTTTGTAACAAAAAAAAATTGTAGAGTATGAGATCAACATTCAAAATCCTGTTCTACCTCAAGCGCAACGCCCCTAAAAAGAGCGGTCTTGTGCCGGTAATGTGCCGTATCACCGTGAACGGCAAAATCTCCCAGTTCAGTTGCAAGCTGGATGTGGAGGAAAAGTTATGGAACGTGCAGTCGGGCAAGATGTCCGGCAAGAGCCTCGCCTCGCAGGAAGCCAACCGTATGCTCGACAAAATCCGTGTGGGCGTAACGAAAGCCTATCAGGAAATCAGCGACAAGGACAATTATGTTACCGCCGAAAAGGTACGTAACGCCTTCTTGGGCATGGGACAAAACCACAAGACGCTCCTTGCCGTGTTCCGGCAGCATAACGAGGATTACGCCAAACAGGTCGGCAAGATGAAAAGCCAGCGCAGCTATTGGAAATACTGTACCGCATACAACCATTTGTCGGAGTTCATCAAGCAACGCTACAAGATGAGCGATATTGCCTTGAAGGAACTTACTCCCGCGTTCATCACGGACTTCGAGCTATTCCTGCGCATAGAGAAAAACCACTGCACCAATACGATATGGTCGTATATGATGCCCTTGAAACGGATGGTTTATATGTCCATCAACAACGGCTGGTTGCAGCGTGACCCGTTCTACGCATACAGCATCAGCCCCGAACCCACCAAACGAGGCTTCCTTACCAAAGAGGAAATCGCCCTGCTGATAAACGGCAAGTTCAAGAAGCAGAGCTATGAACTTATCCGTGATTTGTTCATCTTCTGCACCTTCACCGGATTGACTTTCATAGATATGTATAATCTGACAACGGGAAATTTGCAGACCTCATTTGACGGGCATTTGTGGATAAAGACCAATCGCCAGAAAACCGGAGTGGAAAGCGACATCCGACTTTTGGATGTGCCGCTCCGTATCATCCGGAAATATGAAGGAATGGCGGAAGGTGACAAGCTGTTGCCTGTGCCTTGTTACGCGAACTGCAAATATGGTCTTAAAGTTATCGCCAAGAAGTGCGGTATTGAGAAAAATGTAACGTGGCACATGAGCCGCCATAGCTACGCGACCACCGTGTGCCTCTCCAACGACGTACCCATTGAAACCTTATCAAAAATGCTCGGACACAGAAGCATCCGAACGACACAGATATATGCAAAAATCACGGGAGAGAAAATCAGCAGGGATATGGAACTCCTGTCCCAAAAGATCGAGTCGATGGAGAAATTCATTTGCCAAACGATTTAAGAACATGCCCTATGAAAAGAGACAGAATAATCCTAAATGACAACCGTATTGCCGCCACCGGACAGGACATCTGGATGAGTGCTGCGGAGATAGCCGGGCTGTTCAATGTTACGGCGGCTTCGGTACAGAACGCCATACGGGGTATCTTGAAAGCGGACACACTGAACGATTACGAAGTGTGCCGATGCATCCGCATCAATGAACGGGCAAGTCTGGACGTGTATAGTCTGGAACTCATCATACCGCTTGCCTACCGCTTCAATACCTACTATACCAATCTGTTCCGGAAATGGATTGTGAGGAAAGCCACGGCAGAGATGAGACAGCAGCCGATAATCCTGCACCTCGGAAGCGATATGTATTGCTGAAACCGTAACCGACAATCAAGATAAAGGCGGGCAACTTTTCAGGGTTGTCCGCCTTTGCTCTTACCGTATCGCCTTGCGGTAGTTCTCCTCCAGCATAACCTCTATGTCGTATTCCTTGTAGAGAACTTTCCCGCCGAACACGACAAACGGGATTTGCCGGGCATTGCGGTACTCCTGTAATGTCCGTCGGCTGACTTTGAGCCGTTCCGCCACCTCCTTATCGGTCAGGTAGCGTTCCCCGTTCAATGGCGGTCGGTATTCGGCTGTCAGCCTGACCGCCTTTTTCGTGGTCTTGCGGATGTCTTGCAGAAGCGTAGCCAACGGCTCGTCCTCTGCGGTCAATACTCTGTCATTCATCTTACTTTGTATTTTAGCGGTTAAACAAATTCCGTTTACGTTTCATTCTTGGGACGGTAACACTCCATTAACGGGAGAAGCCGCTCCACCTCCTCCGGTTTGTAGAAAAACTTGCGATTTACCTGCGAGCAGGCAATCAGACGGTTGTCCCGCAAGGTCTGCAATGTACGGGGGCTGATGCGCAGCATACGGCACACATCCTCCCCGTCCAGCCAGTTCGACAGCCTGCGGTCGTTGCACATACGGGCAAGCCCGTTCACTTTCCCCATCAGCGTGGCCACGTCCGTGAGCAACGCCTCGAAAGTCTTCTTCTCGATAATGACTACTTCCATATTCTTCAGATTTTGAGTTCGCGGCAAAAGTAGGACAAGAGCAATCACACCACATACATAGCCCCGTCGGTGGCAGTCTTTGGCAGCGTTACCGCAAGCCAAGAGAGACAACCCTCATAAAAATCTCACGTGAGTCACGCGTGAGTCCCGTGTCCGTCTTCCTCCTTATTCGGAATTTTGCAGTGTAATCAAAAACAAAGCGTATGGAAATCATAACATTGGAGAGTTCCGCATACAAGGAACTGATAGGCCGGATAGAGAGAATATCCGCCTATGTAGAGAAACAGGAAAAACAGCGTCAGGAACAGAGCGGCAGAACGGAGGCATGGCTCACGACCCGTCAGGTGGCGGTCATGCTGAACGTGAGTATCCGCACCCTGCAACGCATGAGGGACGAGGGGCGGATCGCCTATTCCCTTGTCGGGCACAACTGCCGCTACCATATCGGAGAGGTAGAACGCTTCATCAAGGACGGGATCGTCATCGGCAATCCCGAAAAGCTGGAGGAGTTCAGACACAACTACAAAGCCCGCATGGGCGGCCAAAAATCCCGTAACCGTGGAACAAAGGAGTAATGCCTATGGATACGCTCGACAAGGACACATTCAGGGAGTTCGTGCGGCAAGTCTTCGACCGCCTTGACAGGCACGAGCGGCTCATCGCCTCGCTGACAGGAAACAACCTCCCGACTGAATTGAAGGACGTGAAACTCTTGGACGGCGAACGGCTGTTCGACAATCAGGACTTGTGCCTCCTGCTTCAGGTGAGCAAGCGCAGCCTGCAACGCTACCGCAGCAACGGCGCACTCGCCTACCATCTGCTCTGGCACAAGACCTACTACAAGGAGTCCGACGTGCTGGACTTCATCGCGAAGTACATGAAAGATTTCAAAAAGGAAAATATCGGGCAGTTCAAAGCCCGCATCAATGTATCATTCAAAAAATAAACCAGTATGGCAAAGAAAACCGACGAAAAAGACATCCTGCTCGTCCGTGATGAAAAGACAGGGCAGCTCGGTGTCGTGGGCGAACTCCACGGCAACGGGTCGCCCAGAACCGTCCCGGCAAAACCGGAACATTCAAGAGACTTCATGACATTCGACCGTCATGGCGATATCATGGACAACTTCTTCAAGAATTTCTTCCGTCAGTACAAAGACCCCTCGCGCTTCGGCTTCTACCGCATAGCGGCAAATCAGGCGGAGAAACTCTTGGACGTGATGAAAGAACTGCTCAAAGACCCGCTTGCCAATGCGGAACTGCTCGCCCCTCACAAGGTGGACACCTCCGCCTACGAGAAGACGGCAGCCGAAACGCAGACCGATGAAACCCGGCAAGAAAATCAACAGGACAACCAACAAGAAAACCCAAAGGAAATGGAACAAGAGAAACAACAACAGCCCGAAAACGGTCAGGAGACCCAATCGGAAAGACGGGGCTATCAGCCCATCGATGAAAGCAAGATTGATTGGAACAAGTTCGAGGCGCAATACGGCCTGACCCGTGACGACCTTGAAAAATCCAAGAATTTAGACAAACTGCTCAACTATCGTAAATCCGACCCCCTGACCGTAAAGGTGGAGGTGTTCGGTGAACGGCAGGAACTCGGCGCACGGTTGGAATTGAAAAGGATGCCTGACGGCAGCGTGGACTTCGTTCCCGACTTCGTGCGCAAGGAAGCCCGTCTGGACGAGCCTCACAAGGGCTATACCTTTACGGAAGACGACAAGAAGACACTCCGGCAGACCGGGAATCTCGGTCGTGTGGTGGACTTGGTGGATAAGGAAACGGGGGAAATCATTCCGTCCTTTATCAGCATCGACCGCTTCACCAACAAAATCGAAGACGTGCCGGCCAACAAAGTACGCATTACGGACAAAATCGGCAAGACCGAAATCAACGAGAACGAGAAAAACCTGCTCAAAGCCGGAGGCTATGTTCGCAAGGAGATCGAGCTGAACAACGGGCGCAAGTTCACGGCCATCCTACAGGTCAATGCCATCGACAGAGGCGTGGAGTTCGTCCCGAAAACCGCCCGTATCTGGCAGGGAGAGCAGCGGGGACAGAAAAGAGGTCAGGGAGAAAACAACGCCCGAACAAACGGACAGGGCGAAAAAAGAAACAACCGCCAATGGACGGACGAGAACGGCAACATCAAGCCTATCGGCAAATGGAAAGGCGTGGAACTGACAGAGCAGCAGAAAGCCGACTACATATCCGGCAAGACCATCCGTCTGGAGAATGTCCCCGACAAGCAGGGCAAGCCCGCCACGCTGTACATCAAGTTCAATATGGAGAAAGGCCGTCCGTTCCGCTATGAATCCAATCCGGATACGGCGCAGGTCGTCGCCCCGTCCAACGAAAGCCGCACGCAGGTGGCTGTGAACAACGAGGGCAAGACCAACGAGGCGACCAAGCATATCAAAGAACCGTTACAGCAGGGTCAGACCGCCCCGGCCAATGAAAGGCAGCAGGAGCGTCAGCGGCAGGGACAGCAGAACAAACCCAAAGGCCCGAAATTATGACGGTTCTCTTTTTCATCATCCTGATTGTAGCGTGTACCGTCCTTATCGGAGGGGCATTGCTCCACAAATCCAATCCCGATGCGGACAAGGAGAACGGGCAATACTATACCGAGGACGGCTACCACATCTACTACGACCGTAAGATACTGCGTCGCTTGCGGGAGGAGCAGGGGAAACAGACAAAGGCGGAGGATACTCCGTAGGCGCAGCGAGAGATGTAAACCACTAAATCCACAATAAAAATAAGAATAAATATGAAGACAATCATTGCAGAAAAACCGAGCGTGGCTCGTGAAATCGCCCGATTAGTGGGCGCAACCAAACCCGAAGAAGGGTATCTGTACGGCAACGGCTACTATGTAACATGGGCTTTCGGCCACTTGGTGCAGCCCTCACTGCCCGAAGGCTACGGCATCAAGGGCTTCCGACGGGACAGCCTGCCCGTCATCCCCGACGACTTCCTGCTCGTTCCCCGTCAGGTACGCACCGAGAAAGGCTACAAAGCCGACAGCGGCGTACTGAAACAGATTAAAATCATCACGAAACTGTTCAATGACAGCGACCGCATCATCGTGGCGACCGATGCGGGACGTGAAGGTGAGCTGATTTTCCGCTACCTGTACCACCATATCGGCTGCACTGTGCCGTTCGACCGTCTTTGGATCAGTTCTCTGACCGACAAGGCTATCCGTGAAGGGCTGGCCAATCTGGAGGACGGGGCGAAATACGACAATCTCTACCTTGCCGCCAAGTCCCGAAGCGAAGCGGACTGGCTGGTGGGCATCAACGGCACGCAAGCCCTCACGGTAGCCGCAGGGCGCGGCACTTACTCCGTCGGGCGTGTGCAGACCCCGACATTGGCGATGGTGTGCGCCCGTTTTTGGGAGAACAAAAAGTTCGTTCCGCAGGATGTGTTCCAGACCCATTTCTCCACGCAGGGCAAAGACACGGACAGTGTGGTCAAATTCTCGTCCGTGAAGAAGTGGAGCGTGAAAGGCGAAGCCGCCGAAGCATATAATATGCTGAAAGAAACCAAGATGGCGACCGTCCTCTCCGTGGAACGCAAGGAGACCGTGCAGGAAGCCCCGCTCCTGTATGATCTCACCGCCTTGCAGAAAGACGCCAATGCCAAGCACGGCTTCACGGCGGAGCAGACCCTCGCCATCGCGCAGAAGCTATACGAATCGAAACTCATCACCTATCCGAGAACGGGCAGCCGTTACATCCCCGAAGATGTGTTCGCGGGTATTCCCGCTCTGCTGAAAGGATTAAGGAACAACCCGAAGTGGGATGCCGTTGCGGGCAGGATGAAACAGCTTTCACGCCGCAGCGTGGACGACACGAAAGTAACCGACCACCATGCCCTGCTCCCTACGGGCGTGAAACCGTTGTTGTTCGCCAAAGAAGAAACTACCATTTACGATATGATTGTAGGTCGTATGTTAGAGGCGTTCTCCGAGAAGTGTATCAAGGATGTAACTACCGTGAAAGCCGAATGCGGCGGCGTGGAGTTCGTGGCGAAAGGGAGCGTCGTCAAACAGTCCGGATGGCGCGGCGTGTACCGTGAGGAGAGCGAGGAAGTCACCCTGCCCGAATGGAACGAGGGCGACAGCCTACGGATCATGGGCTGTTCGATGACCGAGGGTAAGACAAAGCCTAAGCCGTTCCACACGGAAGCGACCCTGCTCGCGGCAATGGAGACTGCCGGAAAGGAAGTCGAGGATGAAGGGATGCGGCAGGCGATGAAGGACTGCGGCATCGGCACTCCAGCCACCCGTGCCGCCATTATCGAGACGCTGCTCAAACGGGAGTATATCGTGCGTTCCAAGAAAATCCTCGTGCCGACCGAAAAGGGGCTTGCCCTCTATTCGATTGTAAAGGACATGAATATCGCCAACGTGGAGATGACTGGACAGTGGGAGGCGGCACTCGCCAAGATTGAGCGTGGCGAACTGCCTGCGGAAGCGTTCATGAGGGACATTGAAGCCTACACCTGTAAAATCACGACAGAACTGCTTGCCTGCGACAAGATTTTCGGACACAAGGATTCCGGGTGCTGCTGCCCGAAGTGCGGTAACGGGAACATGCAGTTCTACGGGAAGGTCGTGCGCTGCGACAATGCGGATTGCGCCCTGCCCGTGTTCCGCCAGATAGCCGGAAAGACCCTTTCCGATGCGGAGATGACCGAACTGCTGAAAAACGGGCAGACCAAACTGCTCAACGGATTCCGAAGCAAGCAGGGCAAGCCGTTCAGCGCCATTGTCGCCTTTGATGGGGATTTCAATACTGTATTTGAGTTTCCCGAAGAGAAGAAGAAATCGGGCAGGACGGGAAGAAAACGGAAATAAATTAGTAATTTCGCCACTGAATCGCAGGAATGGTAAACTGTTCTTCCTTAAAAGGTCGATACGCTTATTTTACTGTGGATTTAGTGGTGGCACTCGGAGGGATACCGGGTGCCTTTTTCTTGTTACAACTTTGGCTCTTCGTTCATAAAGTAGTTTAAGAGTATTTGTAATTCTTGTAATTTAGGAAGTAGAATATTTCTATTTGCCTTATAGTAAGAAAGAATACTCTGTAATTCATTAGGTTGGATAGCACTAACATTAAGAGTCGTGATAGGCTGAGGAATATTTGCACTCATAAGAATTGATTTTAAAGTTGTTGTACTCAAATCAAAAATTCGGTGTAAAGGAAGTTCTTCACTTTGACGACTCCATTTGCCATTTACTTGGCGAAAAACTTTGGCAGAAATTTCATTGCCATCGTATTGTGCTTTTCCGATACTCAATGATTGTACATCTGTATTATTGGCATAAATACCATCGTGTTGCGAATAATCATCAACGGATGTAATAGGTTTATGGGCAAGATGAGTTGGTGTTGGCATATAACTCTGTATTAAATTAATATCCTTTGCAAAATTAACAATAAATTCCACTAAATCCGAGTAAAATGAAACAACAGAAAAATCAACTTGCGGTATTGTCCTATTACGGGCTGTACCTGCTTCAATATCTCAAGGAGAACCATCCCGACAAACCTGCCGATGCGGACTTCATCGCCGTGCGTGATGAACTTGCCTCCGACACTTTCGAGCAAGCCCGCCTTGTGGGTTATTCCGTAGAGGGTGCGCAGGAACTGGCGATGCAAGCCCTCCTGCAAGGGCTTCACTTCTCCGAGTACCGCACTCTCGCCGACGTATTGGAAAGCGAGTTTGCCGATACCGTTCCGCCTGAAAAGGTGCGACCGCTCACACTGAAACTGCTCCCGAAATTCAGGGAAATCTTCTCCGGCTATCCCCTCTCGGACGACTTCGCCCGGTCGCCCGAATATGACAATCTTTACACGGAACTGACCGGAGCCGTAGCCATCCACATCGACGAGTATGGCATTTAACCGCAAGGAGAGGCTACGGGGAAACATCGAGGCTATACGGACGGCGTTTGCGCTGGACAAGGAACGCAGGGCGGCTACTCCCGAAGAAAGGGAGATCATCAGCCGCTACTGCGGTTTCGGGGGATTGAAATGTATCCTCAATCCCGCCTCCTCGCTGACCGACGCTGCGGATTGGGCGAAATCCGACCTCGAACTGTTTCCCATGACGGTGGAACTGCACCGTCTGATACGCGATAACAGCAAGGACGATGCGGAGTACAAACGCTATATCGACTCTTTGAAATCCTCCGTACTGACCGCCTTCTATACCCCGAAGGAGGTAACGGACACCATCGCCTCCGTATTGAAGGAATACAACGTGACCCCGTCGAAGGTGCTTGAACCGTCGGCGGGGATGGGCGCGTTCATCTCGTCCGTCAAGGAGCAAGCGCCGCAAGCAGATGTGATGGCGTTTGAAAAGGATCTGCTCACGGGCAAACTGCTCTCGTACCTCTATCCGGATGAGAAAATACGGGTGGAGGGCTTCGAGAAGATAGAAAAACCGTTCAACGGCTCTTTCGACCTTGCCATATCGAACGTGCCTTTCGGCGAGGTGGCGGTCTTCGACCCTGCCTTTGAAACGGGCGGCAATCCAGCATACAAGTCGGCACAGAGAGCCGTGCACAACTATTTCTTCCTGAAAGGGCTTGACACGGTAAGGGACGGCGGCATCGTGGCGTTCCTTACCTCGCAGGGCGTGATGAACTCGCAGCGCAACGAGGCGATACGCCTTGAAATGTTGAAAGGGGCGCATCTCGTCTCCGCAGTCCGTCTGCCGAACAACCTCTTTACGGAGAACGCCAACACGGAGGTGGGCAGCGACTTGATTATTCTGCAAAAGGATACCCGCAAGGAGGGACTGTCGGAAGATGAAAAGTTGTTCACCGAGACCGGAACGCTACACGGAGTGCCCACCAACCGCTACATCATCCGGCACGAGGAACAAATCGTGCATACCAAAACCGAATTGGACACCGACCCTTACGGCAAGCCTGCAATGGTTTACACACACGAAGGCGGCGTACAAGGCATAGCGGAAGATTTGCGGAAACTGCTTGACGACAATCTGCACATGCGGTTGGTTATGCGTCTGTACTCCGGCGGCATCCGTGATGCACGCCTGCGGGAGCAATCGGAAGCGGTACGGCAAGAGCCGCAAGAGGCGGAGATCAAGATACCGGAGACGACAGAGAGAAATAAAGTCGGAAATGTTCCTGTCTCCGAAACATCGGAAACGCCTGAATCCTCCGCCCCTGCGGATGAGAAGCCGGAGATAGAAGCCCCCGCGATGACCCTCTTCGACCTTTTAGGCATAACCGCCGAGGAGCAGCGACAAGCACAGCCCAAGCCGGTCAAGAAGAAACAGCCCAAGAGCAACGGAAAGAGTACGGCTGCCAAGCTGAATAAATCCGCTACTCCGTCTCCAAACCTGTTCAGCCGGAGTAATGTAAATCAAAAAGCACCTGCCACCGATACTGCATCATCGGCACAGCCGGAGACTATGACGGAGGAGGAAGCCCGTCAGGAAGCCGTCTACGCCTCGCTCGACTGGGATGAGAATCCGCCCATCAACGGCTTCTACGAGACGATGATGGATTTGGGTGCGGAAGGCCGTGCGAGGCTGCGCCGTATAGCGAGGGAGGAAAAGGAGGCACAACCCGACCTTTTTGCCGCGCAGGAACAGACCGTTCCCGAAGACGCTATACCCGTCTATCCGATCGAGGACGGTTTCAAGGCGGAATTGCAGCGGCGCATAGACGGGGTGGAACGGCAGATGCGGGAGGAGGAAGCGGCACTCCCGCAGGAAGAGAGGCAACGCAAACATGAGGAGGAAATGCAGCCCCGCCCGTTCACGGGCGTAATGGAAGCGCATCTCAAGGAAGGCTCGCTCGTCAGGGTGAACACCGTCGGAGTGCGCTATCAGATAGGCGTGCTGAAGGATGTTACCCGTTACGATGCGACCTTCCAGCCGCTCGACCTGCAAGAGTATCAGAAAGAGAAAGCCGACCTCTACATTCAGATACGCAACTCGTATGAACGGCTGTACGCCTATGAAGCCGAACACCGTGAGGCACATACGCTGCACCGTGAGAACTTGAACACCCATTATGACGAGTTCGTGATGCGTTACGGCAACCTCAACGCCAAGCAGAATGCGGGCATGATACTGATGGATGCCGCGGGGCGGGACATCCTATCGTTAGAGCGTGGCGAAAACGGCTTGTTCGTCAAGGCGGACATCTTCGACCATCCCGTGTCGTTCTCCAACGAGGAGAGCGTCAGCGTGGAGACACCCGAAGATGCCCTTACCGCCTCGCTCAACAGGTACGGCGGTGTGAACATGGAGTATATGTGCGAGCTTTGCGGAAATAGCGAAGCCGAACTGACGGAGGCACTCAAAGGGCGTATCTACTACAACCCGATGGAGAATTGCTACGAGATCAAAGACCGCTTCATCGCAGGGAACGTGGTCAGCAAGGCAGAACGTGTCGGCCGTTGGGTGCAGGAGAACAAGGAGGGAGAAACGGCTCATCCGATGCTTCCGGCTGCCGAGGAGTCGCTCGAAGCCCTGCAAAAGTCCATACCTGAACCAATCCTGTTCGACGAGCTGGACTTCAACTTCGGGGAGCGTTGGATACCCACGGGGATTTACTCCTCCTATATGTCGTACCTCTACGGCACGGACATCAAAATCGCATACGTGGACAGCGTGGACGAGTTCACCGTGTCGTGCGGCTACAAGAACGTGAAAATTTACGACCAGTTCGCCGTAAAGGGGTATTACAAGCGTTACGATGGCATGAACCTACTGAAACACGCCCTGCATAATACTGTGCCGGACATCTACAAGAGTATCGGCAAGGACGACCACGGCAACGACATCAAGGTGCGGGACAGCGAAGCCATACAGCTCGCCAACGCCAAAATCGACGAGATCCGTTCCGGCTTCACGGAGTGGCTGGAGGCGCAGTCGCCGGAGTTCAAGCAACGGCTGGCGGATATGTATAACCGCAAGTTCAACTGCTATGTGCGCCCGAAATACGACGGCAGCCACCAGACCTTTCCCGATATAGACTTGAAGGCTCTCGGCAGACAGTACGGTATCAACGAGGTATATCCGAGCCAGAAGGATTGCGTATGGATGTTGAAGCAGAACGGCGGCGGCATTTGCGACCACGAGGTCGGGACAGGCAAGACCCTGATTATGTGCATGGCAGCCCACGAGATGAAGCGTCTGGGATTGGTGCATAAGCCGATGATTATCGGACTGAAGGCGAATGTGGCGGAGATTGCGGAGTGCTACCGCACCGCCTATCCGAACGCGCGGATACTCTATGCTTCGGAAAAGGACTTCGCCGCCGCCAACCGTGTCAGGTTTTTCAACAATATCAAGAACAACGACTACGATTGTGTCATCATGTCGCATGACCAGTTCGGCAAGATACCCCAGTCGCCTGAAATGCAGCAGAAAATCCTGCAAGCGGAGCTTGACACGGTGGAGGAAAACCTTGAAGTGCTGAAACAGCAGGGCAAGGATATATCAAGAGCCATGCTGAAAGGTTTGGAGGTGCGCAAGCACAACCTTGCCGCCAAATTGCAGGGTATCGCCTATGCCATCGAACACCGCACGGACGATGTGGCGGACTTCGGACAGATGGGTATCGACCATATCTTCGTGGACGAATCGCACCAGTTCAAGAACCTGATGTTCAACACACGCCATAGCCGCGTGGCGGGATTGGGCAATCAGGAGGGAAGCCAAAAAGCACTCAATATGCTCTATGCCATACGCACGATACAGGAACGCACCGGAAAGGATTTGGGGGCGACCTTTCTTTCGGGAACGACAATCAGCAACTCGCTTACAGAATTGTATCTGTTGTTCAAGTATCTCCGTCCGAAAGAATTGGAACGTCAGGACATCCGTTGCTTCGACGCATGGGCGGCCATCTTCGCCAAGAAGACTACCGACTTCGAGTTCAACGTGACGAACAACATCGTGCAGAAGGAGCGTTTCCGCTACTTTATCAAAGTGCCGGAACTTGCCATGTTCTACAACGAGATTACCGACTACCGCACGGCGGAGGACGTGGGCGTGGACAGGCCGCAGAAGAACGAGATACTGCACAACATTCCGCCTACCCCGCAGCAGGAGGAGTTTATCGGTAAGCTGATGGAGTTCGCCAAGTCGGGCGACGCGACCATTCTCGGACGCGAAAAGCTGTCGGACAGCGAGGAAAAGGCGAAGATGCTCATCGCCACGGACTACGCCCGCAAGATGGCTCTCGATATGCGTATGATAAGCCCGGATTATGAAGACCACCCGGACAACAAGGCGAGCCATTGCGCAAAGATGATTGCGGAGTATTACCGCAAGTTCGATGAGCAGAAAGGCACGCAGTTCGTCTTTTCCGATCTGGGTACATACCAGTCGGGGCAATGGAGCGTGTACAGTGAAATCAAACGCAAGCTGATAGAGGATTACGGCATTCCGGCACACGAGATACGCTTCATTCAGGAGTGCAAATCGGAAAAGGCACGAAAGTCGGTTATTGCGGCTATGAACGAAGGGGCGGTGCGTGTGCTGTTCGGCTCGACCTCCATGCTCGGCACGGGTGTCAATGCACAGCAACGGACGGTGGCGGTGCATCACCTCGATACGCCGTGGAGACCGTCCGACCTCGCCCAAAGGGACGGACGGGCGGTAAGAAAGGGCAACGAGATAGCCAAGATGTTTGCAGGCAACAATGTGGATGTCATCATCTATGCGGTGGAAAAGTCATTGGACAGCTACAAGTTCAACCTGCTGCATTGCAAGCAGACTTTCATCAGCCAGCTCAAAAGCGGTGCGATGGGTGCGCGTACCATCGACGAGGGGGCTATGGACGAGAAGTCGGGCATGAACTTCTCCGAATATATGGCTATCCTCTCCGGCAATACCGACCTGCTGGACAAAGCCAAGCTGGAGAAGAAGATTGCGGCGTTGGAGGGCGAAAGGAAGTCGTTCGCCAAAGCGAGGAACGAGGCGGAAGGCAAACTGAATGAAAAGACAAAGGAATTTAATAACAACAAGGTCATCATCGAGAGAATGACGGAGGACTACAACACGCTGCTTTCCCGTGCCGAGACCGACAAGGACGGACACAAGATCAACCGTATCCAATTGGACGGGTTGGAGGCTACGGACGACAAGAGCGTCGGGACAAGGTTGCAGGAGATAGCGAGGAACGCCACTACCGGAGGACTATACACCCGTATCGGCGAGGTGTACGGCTTTCCGATATACGTCATCAGCGAGACGGCTCTGAAAGACGGTGTTTCCGCCATCCAAAACCGCTTTGTCGTGGAGGGAAACTACAAGTACAACTACAACAACGGGCAGTTGGCTATGGCTGACACGAAAGCGGCGGCGATGAACTTCCTCAACGCTCTGGAGCGCATACCAAATATTGTGGAACAGTACAAATCGAAAAACGAGGTCATAGAAAGGGACTTGCCGATTTTGCAGGAAGTGGCCGGAAAAACATGGCGCAAGGAGGATGAACTCAAAGCCCTGAAATCGGAACTTGCCGCCCTTGACCGAAAGATTCAGTTGGAACTTGCACCGTCTACTCCGGAAGTCGCAGAAAAAAAGAATGAAGGACAGCAGACCAAGCCGATGATGGAAAATGCCTCGCAGATACACAATCGGGAGAACGAACGAAATTTTACAGGGAACTTCGTTGCCGACCATATTGCCATCATACAATCGGGGCTTCAACTAAAGGATGAAAACCGAGCGAAGGGGATAAAACTGTAAGGATATATAACTTTATTGAATCATCTGTTATTGTGTGCAAGCAATAGCAGATGATTTTTATTTAATATAAATGACTATTTTACATTAGCTTACTTATATTTTAATTGAGTAATTCAGATTTTCTCTATAAAAAACGAGAAAAATTGCACGCTCAATTTTACTTTCATTTCTTTGCAAGGTCTTTTATATAGAACGCCCATTCGAATGAGTTCATAGAAAGGTTTGTGAAACATGAATGTATAACAAAATAATATAAATGCTATGTGTACAACGAGAAAATGGAAAACAGGAATACTGTTAATAGCGATGATATTGGTTTGCGGAGTTGCAAATGCACAACATTGGCATCGGCATTATCGTCCCAACCGGGTTGTCACCGTTGTAGTTCAACCTGACGTGATATCCCACGTCAGTAATCGTTTCAACCAAAAGGAACGATTTGCGATGGCTATAGCTTATTTGGAAACGCATGAACACCTTACCATCAGGCAATATGCAAAAATGACGCATCTTAACATGGCATCAGCGGAAGCTGAACTTGACGCTTTTGCCATAGATAAGAAAAAGCCCATACAACTTGTAATCAGAGGAAAAAAGAAAGTGTATATCAAAAGGAAATAGGATATGAAAAATTGGAAACTACTGATATTGGGAGTGACAGCCATGTTTTTAATGCAATCATGTATGGTCGTGCGCAAGACCCGCCCTCACCATCACCACCACAGACATTGCATGTTTCTTTACCAACAGCCTACAAGTACGGATTCGTTGAATGTGCCTGATACTTATATGGCAATAGAAACCCCGATAAATTATGAACGTAAAGGATGACAAGGAACTTGTGTGGCTGACAGTTAAAGATCCGGAGAAAGGCTTCCGTCATCTGATGGCGAAATACAAGGAGGCGGTTTACTGGCATATCCGAAGATTAGTCGTAGCTCATGAAGACGCACAGGATGCAACGCAGGAAACGTTCGTCAGGGTATTCCGGTCTATATCCGATTTCAAAGGAGAATGTACTTTTCGCTCTTGGGTATACCGGATTGCTACAAACGAAGCCTTACGCCTGCTTGGAAAATATAAAAAAGAAGAACTGGTATCATTAGATGACTCTTTCAGCGAACTAGGCAACCTGATGGCTGATGAATATGTCGATTACAGTGATTTGGAAACCGTAAAGCTGCAAAAAGCCATTTTGACCCTGTCTACCAAGCAACAGCTGGCTTTTAACCTGCGATACTATAACGATTTGGGATATGACGAGATTGCCGGAATCATCGGCTCGACAGTAGATGGCGCTAAATCCAACTATCATATCGCCAAAGATAAGATTGTCAAATATATGAATGCTAATAATTAGATGTATGAAAAGAGATTTTGATTTCGACCGCATAGGCAAACGTCTGCCTTATACCACTCCCGACGGTTTTTTGGATGATATAGAGAGCAACGTATGGGAAACGGTAAGACAGGAAATACAGCCATCCAAACCTAAACGTAATTTTCGCCTTTGGTATTCCGTGACAGGAGGACTTGTGGCGGCAAGCATCGCTCTGCTGGTTGTATTCACACCCTTCCACAATCACCCCAAGTGTACTTTTGAAGAGGTGGAAAAAGCTTTTTCCAATCTGAGTAGCAGCGATCAGGATTACCTGTTTGCAACTTATCAGGATGACTTATTTATGAAATTTTGAACCATTTTATTAAGCCGAGCGCAATCGAGTTTGCTCGAATTGCCGAGGCGGGAAATGGAAGAATGAAATTCAACGAGTAAAAAAATAAAAAGACATGAAGAATATCATTAAAGTTCTTGCACTTGCAATCGCAATGGTAACTATCAGCACAAGTACCTATGCCCAAAAGAATGAACGGCAGCGCATGACACGGGAAGAGTTGGCCGAAGCCCAAGCCCGGTTCATAGCCAAAGAGATGGCTATGGATGATGCGACAGCCACGCAGTTTGTGGAAACTTTCTGCCAGTTCCAGAAAGATATTTGGGCACTTGGCCCCCGTCCTAAAAGAGATACCTCTCATCTTTCGGATAAAGAGGCTGAACAGGCAATGAATGAAAGGTTCGCTCATAGCCAAAAGATACTTGACTTGAGGAAGAAGTATTATTTGAAATACTGCAAATTTTTAACACCCAGTCAAATAGAGAGGGTATATGAACTGGAAAGAGGAATGATGAACAGGCTGTTCAACCGTTCCAAAAACAAAGGAAACCATAAATAAGACAAGATTATGAAAATGAAAGTATTTGGCATATTTTGCCTGTCGTTTCTGATGACAGCAGCCTTATATTCATGTGACAGTGAAGATATTATAGACCAACAGGAAGAAGTGTCCGGCAGTGAAAATCCAACCATGACCGTTCTTGCCGAACAAGTGGCAGGAAGTGACGGGTATGATGAAAATGGGGTTACTGCGTTGAATTTCCCAAGTTCACAGGATTTGCACAGCATATCCAGTGGCTTGAAACTGAATTTTCAGTTGTCCGGAATCACAAAAATAGAGTTGGAAAGTGTAGATGGTTATGCCTTGGCCGGAACTGTCGGTATCCAATGGGGAGAAACAGCGGAAACACTTGTCGGTGAAGTGGAAAACGCCAACTCCATTCTGGTGTTCAATGCCCCGGATGAAAACGGCTTGACTACAGGAAAAGACTACTATATTTTTACCTTACCCTGCGACATTTATGGAGGTTACCGTTTGTCAATCTATCGGGAAGGACTCGTGGCACATTATTTTGGTGTACACCAGACCGTAGAATTAGGTTCGTTCATAAGTCCCGTCGATTTGGAGGAGAATGAACTGGAATTTGACGATCCGGATGCACCGCTCGTGGAAGAAGAACGACCGGAATTGGATGCCACGACAACGGCACTTCTCCGTAAATACCAGCAAAACCCTACGGAAGAAAACAAGCAGGCGTTATTGGATCAGATGGGTATCCGTTACGACAAGGTAGTAGCTCGCAAGAAAGCCAAGCTCCGTGAACTGGAGAGGGAAGCCTTGACTTTGGATGTGGTGGAAGAAATGCAGGAGATTGTGGATGAGATGGTAGAGAACCGTGATATCCGTCTCGAACAGCAGTTCCTGCGTCTTATCGACCCCCGGAATGACGACGACCCCAACGATGCATGGATGGTACTGCGCGGTGCATCTGCCCCCAATGCCTACATCGGTTATGCCCCTGTAACCAACGCGGAATATGCAGCCTTCAAGTCTGATTTCACCTATGAAGTCGGACAGGACAACTATCCGGTAGTGAATATCACGATTGCGGATGCCACGGCTTATTGCGATTGGCTTACGGCACAGGATCATTCGCATAGCTACCGTCTGCCTACTGACGAGGAATGGATTCTCGGTGCCGGACACATGCCGAAGGACGTTGTAATGAACGCCGGTCGTGTGGAGACAGGACTGACAGCGGTAGATGCTTACAGCCAGACAACAGGTGCTTGTGGAGGTATCGACTTTTGGGGCAACTGTTGGGAGTGGACTTCATCCACGGATGCAAACGGGCAGTATATCATTAAAGGCGGCAGTTGGGATTCTGAACGTGACGATTGCCGTAGCGAGAAATCCGATGTCGTAAGAATTGGTACACAGGGATATGCCAATGTCGGTTTCAGAGTCGTAAGAACTGATTCTATTTAACTCTCCAAATAATATACGAATATGAAAAAATTGTTTTTAGCAATGGCTGTTGCCATTGTGACGGCCATCGCTGTGTTCGCACAAGACAGCGACAAGGAAGATAAAATCGTGGTTTCAACCCATCAGACGGATAAAGCGGATGGATACGAGGGACACCCAGCCAACCGATGCGGTATCAAATTCAATTTCCGGCTTATAGGCGTGACAAAGGTAGAACTGGAAAGTGTGGATGGGCTTCCATTGGCGGGTGCGGCAACCATTTGTAAGGATGTTCAGGGAAAAACTGCAATCGGTGATATGGCACATACAAGTACTATCATTACATATAATGCGAGCAATAAGTCCGGATTTATACCCGGAAAAGACTACTACATTTCCACCTTGCCTTGCGACCTTTACGGAGGATACAGGCTCTCCATTTACCGGGACGGACTTGTGGCCCATTATTTCGGTGTGCATCAGAAAGTGGACTTGGGAGAATTTATCAGTCCCGATGATTTGGTGGAAAGTGAACTGGAGTTCGACGAGCCCGACGCTCCACTCGTAGAAGAAGGACGCCCAAAAATGGACTCCAAGACACATAACCTCTTCGTCCAATACCGGAAGAATCCGACGGAGGCTAACAGGCAAGCACTGCTGGATCAGATGTGTGTGCGGTATGATAAGGTTGTGGCAAGAAAGAAGAATAAGTTGCGTGAACTGGAACGTGAAGCCCGGACTTACAGCATAGTGGAACACATGCAAGGCATCGTTGACGAGATGGTGCAGAACAGGGATACCCGCATACAACAGCAATTCCTCCGCTTTATAGACCCTCGCAGGGACGAGAACCCGAAGGATGCGTGGATGGTGCTGCGCGGTGCGTCGGCTCCCAATGCCTATATCGGCTACGCGCCGGTAACCAATGCCGAATACGCCGCGTTTAATCCTCGGTTTGCCTATGACGCAGGCAAAGAGAACTATCCGGTGGTAAATATCACCATTGCCGAAGCCACGGCTTATTGCGATTGGCTCACGAGGCTGGATCGGAAGCACATCTACCGTTTGCCAAGCGAAGAAGAATGGATTCTCGGTGCCGGTCACATGCCGAAAGATGTGGCCATGAACGCCAACCATATTGAATCTGGATTGACGGTGGTGGATGCTTACAAACAATCCACCGGAGCGTGTGGAGGCATTGACTTCTGGGGAAACTGCTGGGAATGGACTACCTCGACCGATGCCGATGGGCAGTATATCGTCAAAGGAGGAAGTTGGGACTCCAAACGTGACGATTGCCGTAGCGAGAAATCGGACGATGTAAGAGTCGGTACGCAAGGCTATGCCAACGTAGGTTTCCGAATTGTAAGGACAGATGCCACCGAATCTATGAAATAAAGCTATAATCAATTTAATAATCAACCCGTTAGTAATCAACCCGTAAAAGAAAATTCAGTATGAAAAGAATGTTTTTAGTTATGGCCATTGCCATTGTTACAGTCTTTCAAGTGTGTGCACAAGACAGCAACCGTCAGATGACCGCACAACAGCGGACAGAACAGCGTATCAAGCAGATGGATGAAAAATTGAATCTGACCGATGAACAGGAAACAAAAATCCGTGAATTGTATGCAAACTTCAACAAGCAAAAATATCCCCGCGAGAAACGTAAGGAAGCCATGGAGAAATTAACCGCAGACATTTCTCTTCTCTTGACCGCCGAACAGCAAACCATTTACAAACAAATGACTGAACAGGCGATTGCTGAAATGAAGAAAGGCAAACGCAACAAGGCAAAAGAATAGAAATCTATCATTGTGTGTGTCGAAGTCTGGATTCCTTGGCATAGGGAGTCCGGACTAACGACACAAATCTCATTGAAACCGAAGTATAATGTATCAATTTAGAATAATGATTAAAGTCCTGTTGCTTTGCTTATATATGGTTGCTTGCAATGATAATGACAAGGGGGATTCTATAATACCTGCGGAGCAAAAACCTGAAGTTGGAGTTTCACCTAATTATACAGAACTCTTGAACAAAACAACACCCGTCCCGTCTGAATACAATCAGGAATTTGCATTAAAAGGAAGCGTCGTGCAAATTGATTATGACACCCAAAATTACGTGAAAGGAAATGGGGAAATACGCAAGAACACAGCCTACGTCTATTTACCGTATGGTTACGAGGAGGTGTCTGACCAATGCTATAATGTATTCTATTTCGTACATGGGCATGGGGAAACAGCTGCTTCTTTCTTTGAAAATGAAGATGGGTTACTACGTAAATTGTTGGATCACATGATAGGTAATGGTGATATGGCTCCGACTATCGTTGTCTCAACAAGCTATGTTTACGGAACTCCCGTTGATTACTATCCTGATGCAGACCCTTATTGTAAGGCTCTGCCACAAGAACTGGTAAACGATTTGATTCCGATTGTAGAGGGTCGTTATCACACATATACTGAAAGCACCGATATTGTCGGAATAAAAGCGTCAAGAGAACATCGGGCAATCGGAGGTTTTTCAATGGGGGCAGTAACAACTTGGTATGCGTTAGAGCACACGCCGGATTGTTTCAAATATTTTATGCCGATTAGCTCTGATAGCTGGTCATTAGGACGTTTTGCAGGAATGGATTATCCGATTGAGACAGCAGAACATTTTGCTAACATTGTCCGCTCTTCCACTTTAGCGAAGAATGATTTTTATATATGGGCTTGCAGCGGAACGGACGATGTTGCATACGATAGAATTTGGGCACAAGTTCAAGCCATGGCTCAAATTACAGATATATTTTCTGTCGGCAATCTGACTTTCCACGAACAAGAAGGTGCTCGGCATGAGTTCAGTTCTTTGGCGGAGTATTTATATAATGCACTACCATTCTTGTTCCCAAATGATGGGATTTAAGGTTATGATGCTAAATATGAAAACAATAGTAGCCTTATCTATAATTAATGTTTTAGTCTATAGAAAAGGTTAGTCATATATTTTAATTGCATTCTTTTTCCATAAGTTGTATAACTTAATAAAATGCTTTTGCAGAAATGGATAAAAAAGCATGAAACTATTATTGCAGCATAAGATAGTTGTCGGATATTTATTGTTGATGGTGATCATTGGTTGTATGGTCGCCATCGTATTACATGAACGTAATCGTGTGCAGGATATAGAAAATGAGTCGTTTGTTCTTTATCAAACCCAACGCAATATCAATTCGGCGCATCGCTATGTTACTATATTGGCGACTTACGGAGAGTCCGCCATTGCGTGGGATGAAGAAGATTGTATTGCCTATCATGAACGCCGCTTGCGTACAGATTCCTTGCTTCTGATTTTGAGAGAGCAATGCAAGGACTTCATTCTTCCAGCACAAATGGATACCCTACATACACTATTGGCAAATAAAGAGGAGTGTTTGTTTCAGATTATGAAGACCTTCCAACAGCAGGAAGAAACCGACAGCCTTTTGCTGCACCATCTGCCCATTGTGGCACAGCAAATCACACAGCCCCATACCGTCACCCGCAAGAAGAAAGGTATCGCCGGTTGGTTTGGAGCGAAAGAAACCATACAGTTATCACCTGCAACAACATCGCTCCATACTCTGAATGAAGAACTGATTTCCCTACAAGGGGAAAGACAAAAAAATATAGATATTTATACCGACAGCTTACGTCTGCACAACAAAGAACTAAACCGTAAGCTGCGTACACTGATTACACGTTTGGATGAGCAGACTTTAACTGCCTTTGAATTAAAAGAGAAGCAACTAAAAGACTCTTATGAACACTCGACAATTATAATTATTGTGTTGATTGCATTTGCAATTGTCCTATTGGTTATATCGTATTTGATTATACAGCGGGATATAAGGGCAAAAGCAATGCTTGACAAAAAGATGGAGACAACCGTAAAAGATTTGCAAAAGAATATAAAGGAAAACCGTAGCCTTATAGAAACACGACGGCGCATCATGCAGACCGTCACGCACGAACTCCGTACACCGCTTGCCGCCATTATAGGCAATGCGGAACTGATAGAGAATGACCGGAAAGCGGAACGGTTACGACATCTTAGCTCAATCCGCCAATCGGCAGGGCGTATGTCCTCCCTGCTTGACAATCTGATGAACTACTTCCGGTTGGATAATGGAAAAGAGACGGCAGATCCAAAACCGTTTCAACTAAAAAGCATAGCCGATATATTATATATGGAGTTTGCTCCGCAAGCAGAAAGCAAACAACTCGTGTTCCAAGTTAGGAACTGCGAGAAAGAAGTGGTAGTCGGCGACAAAGACCTGATACTCCGTATCGGTAGCAATCTCCTGTCCAATGCCGTCAAGTTCACGGAACGGGGAATTATTTCATTGTCGGTCAGTTACGAGAAGAATATTTTTGCCATGACAGTGGAAGACACCGGCAGCGGGATAAGCGGAGAACAACAAGAGAAGATATATCGTCCCTTCGATCGACTGACCAATGCCGCCACGCAGGACGGCTTCGGGTTGGGACTGCCGATTGTCCGCGAGTTGGTAGAACTGATGAAAGGCGAGCTTTACTTGGATAGCGAGCCGGGTAAAGGCAGCCGCTTCTGTGTGCGGTTGCCCCTCGAACGGGCTGAGGACAACGCCTCCGACAAAGACAACTCCCCGGCCTTGCCCATACTGTGTAATATATCCGTATTGATACTCGACAACGACGAGGTGTTGCTCTCCATGACACGTGATATGCTCATCCGCCAAGAGATAGACTGCGATACTTGCCACAATGTCCATGAGCTGTTGAAGAAGATACGCAACAAGAACTATGACCTGTTGATAACCGACCTGAAAATGCCGGACATGAACGGATATGAGGTGATGGAATTGTTACGCACTTCAGATATAGGCAATTCACGGAACATCCCGATTATCGTCTCCACCGCTATGGATAAAAGTTCTGAAGCGGAACTGCTTGCAGCCGGATTCAATGGTTGCCTGTTCAAACCGTTCTCCTCCGAGGAAGCGGCACTTGCCATCACATCCTGCATAGATTATTTGAAGCAACGGCAAGAGATAGACCTCTCTACCCTGCTGACTTACGGCGACAAGGAGGAGATATTGGAACGGCTGATAACCGAAACGGAGAAAGAGATGGAACAAGTGCGGGAAGCCTTTGAGAAAAAAGATGTGGCGGAGTTGGATATTCTGGTACATCACCTGCGCAGTTCGTGGATGCTGCTCAATGCCGACCGCCCACTCAGGGAACTCTATGACCTGATACATCAGCCCCCGTATGACGAACCTATGTTGGACGAAAAAGTACAAGCCGTATTGAATAACGGTAAGCGGATTATCCGTATGGCTCAAAAGACAAAGGAGGGCTTATGGGAAAGGTAATCGTCATCGATGACAATCCGGTCTATTGCGACTATGTGGCAAACCTCCTCGCCAAGTCGGGTGTACCTGCAGAAAAGCTCTACAGTCTTCAAGCCGCCAAGAGAGCGTTACTCAAAACGGAGCCGGACGATATTATCCTTTCCGACCTGCGCTTCCCGAATGGGGACGGGATAGAACTGCTGAAATATATGCGTGAAGCCGGACACCGCAATCCGTTCTTCATCATGACGGATTATGACGAAGTTCCCACCGCGGTGCGGTCGATGAAGTCGGGAGCGGAGGACTATATCAGCAAACGGGTGTTGGAAACGGAGCTTCTGCCGAGACTGCTCAACCTTTGGAAACGGCAAGCCCAATCCGCATCGAAGAAAGAGAAGATATACGACCGGGAAAGCGAAGCGTTCCGTAAAATCCGACACCGCATCAAATTGGTCGCACCGACCGACATCAGCGTATTGATATTGGGAGATAACGGCACGGGCAAAGACCATATCGCACGGAATATACACGAACAAAGCGACCGGGCGGATAACTCTTTCGTAGCGGTAGATTGCAGTGTACTGACTTCCTCATTGGCTGCATCCACCCTCTTCGGACACGAAAAAGGTGCGTTCACGGGTGCTACTGAGAGCAAAAACGGTTACTTTGCGGAAGCTGATGGCGGTACACTTTTTTTGGATGAAGTCGGCAACCTCCCTTTGGAGGTACAACAAATGTTGCTCCGGGCCATACAGAACAAGACCTACCGTCCCGTGGGTGGAAGCAAGGACAAGAGAGCCGATGTGCGGATCATCTCCGCTACAAACGAGGATTTGGAAACAGCGATAGAGGAAAAGCGGTTTCGCAGGGATTTGTATTACAGGCTTCGGGAGTTCACTATTAAAATCCCTACGCTTAAAGAGTGCCCTGAAGATATACTGCCATTGGCGGAGTTCTTCCTGCACGAGATGAATACGGCATTGAAGAAATCCGTAACGGGTTTTGATGAAGAAGCCAAGAAAGTGTTATACAATCATAGTTGGACAGGAAATGTGCGTGAGCTGCGTCAAACGATACAGTCCGCAGTGCTAATGACAGGTGAAGGAGTGATTAGTCCCCATGCTTTGGGATTGGATGCAGTGGAAACGGAATGTTCTTCCGAGTTTGCATTGGTGGACGACAGAATGCAGAAAGAGCGCATCAGAAAGGCATTGAGAGAAGCCGGAGGCAACAAACGGCAAGCCGCCCGACTGCTCGAAATATCCGTTCCGACACTCTATAAGAAGTTGGAACAGTATAATATAGAACAGAAAACAGATATAAAGTGACAGATATTCCACGAAAAAGGAGTATCTTTGTACTCTGATTGCGAGAGTGGAAAAACTACTTTCGTATGATATTTGAATAGCAACAAGCGGTTTAGCTCCTGCTTTTCCGCTTAAACATATAGGATAAGACCGCAAGGCGTTTCAAGCGATAATCTGGAAAATTGGAACTACAGAGACGATTGCGTGGTGCTTATGCTATGCGTCTGCATAGCGTGCATTCACGTACTCTCTGTAAAGGCATTCCAGAGCCATCGCTTGAAAGTAGTGTGTTTGCACGCTTCTTTTTTGGACGGCTTCCGGTCAAAACTTAAAGACCGGAATATATGGCAAGATTTCAACTGCTCATCGTCCAATCCATAGAGGGGTATATGGTGGAAGATTATACTGAAAGATACCCCTCCCTCAGTGAAGAAACGGCGGAGTGGCTGAACAACGCCACCTTCCCGATGGACGAGAACGTCTCGCTCTCCATGTTGATCGACGGAAAGAAGCGTAAGGACTACTACGATGCAACCTACTTTATAGAAGCCACTCCCGTAACCGCAAGCATCATCAACGGTATGCTGCGGATGTACCTGATAGACGAAATAATCACCTATACCGTTCCCGTCATGCTCTACACGGGCAGAAGGTTGTATCAGCCCCGGTTGGCAAAGACGGATTGGAAATGCACCTCCACGAAAATCCGCAAGGACGGGATAGTACAGACCGTTTTCCGCAAAATCGGATAGCTCGACGTAACTGTCAGGGATTAAATATCTTTATTCCTTTCGTAAATCAGCCGTAAAATAAATTTCTTCTTTTTGAAGCCGTCAAAAAGCGGATTGAAAAAGTTCTAGGAATATATCTCTGTCTGTCAGTTAGATATAATCCCAACGGCGTAATTTGGCATTGAATGGAACTCCGTTTGTCATAATAGTTTATGTGCGCACACCCGATAACCGAGTGTATAACAGTAAATCAAACGACAAATGGAATATATCGTATTGACACAAACGGACTTTTTCCGTCAGATAGATGAAGCGTGTAGCCATAACGAGCTGTGTCCGGCTTACATGGACTTTACCAACAGGGTGATTCAACTGTGCGTAGGCAGAACTGATCTGTGCCATGCCGTCCTTGCGCTTGCCTTTGCAGAGACAGAGTTGCAGTTTCACGCCAAACTATACGGCTCGGAAGCGGACGGAGTTCCGCACCTGTATATCCGCAAAGCCCTTGCTTTCGTGCGCAAGATGCAGAAGTACATCACGAGCCAAGTGCCGCCACTAAATCCGCAATCCAAACCTGACAATCATCACAAGATGTTACAACCCACTACAGCCCTACGCTGGACGGGCAAAGCCTCAGACCTCGTTGAAATACTCTACGGCATGGCGGAGATGGGCTGTATCAATGACGGTGAAATACAAGTCGGAGAACTTGCTTCCTTCTTCTACTCGCTGTTCAACGTGGAGGCCAAAGACTGCTACCGCATCTATTCCGACATCAAACTGCGCAAGAACGACAGCCGTACTTACTTTCTTGACAAAATGCAGGAGAAACTCAACAGGCGCATGGATATGGACGAGGAGAGGGAAAGGATGAGGCGGTAGGCAAATCAAACGGGAGATATAGCCCGTATCTCCCACATTTTTTGTACTTTTGTATTCGATTAAAGCCCAGTATCTGACAAATGGAAATACAGACAATAGATGATATAAAGAACTTGATAAATTCTGATACGGAAACAGATAATATCGAGTTTAAGAAAACTACCGGACAGCTGGAGCGTGGTATGGAAACGCTTTGTGCCTTTCTTAATGGCAAAGGCGGTACGGTGCTGTTCGGAATCACAGATGAAGGAAAGATTATCGGACAGGATATTGCCGGAAAAACCAAAGAAACCATAGGTGAAGCCGTCAGCCGGCTTGAACCAAGTGCCAATGTCCGGATTTTCTATGTGCCTATGCCTAATAGCGAGAAGAAGGTCATTGCTTTACATGTGGAGAGTTCAATAATGGAACGCCCGTTCTGCTATAAGGGACGACCGTATATGCGCATAGAAAACGTTACCACCTTAATGCCGCAAGAGAAATACAATCATCTGTTGATGCAGCGTGGAGGAAAATATAGTTGGGAAGCGATAACCAATCCCGACCTTAAAATTTCCGGCCTCGATGAAAATGCCATTATGGGGGCTGTACGTAGCGGAATACGGGGAGGGCGTCTGCCGGAAACCACTATTGCAGAGAGTATTCCTGCCATCCTTGAAAAATTTGACTTGTTGCACGATGGGAAATTGAACAATGCTTCCGCAGTCCTGTTCGGTCGTGATTTCTATTATTATCCCCAATGCCTGCTTCGGCTGGCGCGTTTCAAAGGGACGACAAAAGACGAGTTCATCGACAATCAACGTGTCACAGGCAACATCTACACGCTGCTGGATGCTGCAATGGCTTTTTTCTTCAAGCATCTGTCGCTTTCGGGGAAAATAGAGGGATTGTATCGTGAAGAAGAATTGAGTGTGCCATACAAAGCGTTGAGAGAATGTTGTATTAACGCATATGCTCACCGTTTTTACCATCATCCGGGAACATCTGTCAGCATAGCGATATATGATGACCGGATAGAAATTACCAATAGTGGGGTTTTTCCGCAAGATATGTCAATGGAACGCCTATTGGGTCTGCACGACTCTCAGCCTCATAACCCTATTATAGCCAATGTTTTGTATAAAAGCACTATCCTTGAAAGTTGGGGTCGGGGTATAAAATTGATGGTTGATGAGTGCCGTCGGGTAGGAATCCCGGAGCCAGAATTTCATTGTGACGGCGGATTTGTGTGGGTTACATTTCACTATACGAGGACTGCTGCAGGACAAGACCGACCAAGCACCGACCAAGCATCGACCAAGTACCGACCAAGTACCGACCAAGTGCTCGCACTGGTGAAAATATTAAATGGAAGCGAGTTGTCCGTAAAAGAAATGATGGAAGCGTTGGGGCTGAATCATCGTCCCACATTCAGAACCAACTATCTGCATCCCGCATTGAATGAGGGCTATATCATTCCATTGTATCCGGAACAGCCAAGTCATCCTAAGCAGAAATACCGTCTTACGGAAAAGGGAAAGAATATGCTGAAACAATAATGGATGTATGCCGAAAAAGAAAAACAAATGCATGCTGTTCCCAAAGTATTTCAAGAAGCATATCCACATGCTGAGTTTCATGTGTTGGACAGGGAGAATTATTTAGAGTTTGTGTAATATCAAAATAATAGGAACATGTATTTAAGTCGTTTACATATTAGTAAGTTTAGGGTGTTCGATGATATCACCCTATATTTCAAGAATGGCATAAATATTCTTATTGGAGAAAACAATTCAGGAAAAACCGCAATTATAGATGCTTTACGTATATGCCTCGGATGCGGTAAACCAGACAATTATATTTACGTACAAGAATGCGATTTACATGTCAATCCGGAAAATCCTTCAGAAATCAACGCAGTCATACAGTTTGACTTGATATTTGAATTTGGGCAAGCATCTATTGAAAGAGAATGTTTCTATGATTTCATATCACAAGATAAAGACAATCCTGATAAGCAAACAATACAGTTGCATCTGAAATTCATCCAAGAAAATAATGGAAAGAAAAAATATTTCAAACGAATAATATGGGGTGGAGATAATGAAGGACAGCAAGTACCTTACGAATCTTTGCAAGAAATCTTTTATACCTATTTAAGTCCACTACGAGATGCAGTAAGTTGTCTGCGACCTTATTCCTATGACAATAAAACATCGCAATTATTCAACCAACTTACGAAATATGACAAAGGCGACGAAAGCATACCTCTGAATGAAGAAAAGAAAAAATCACTAGCAAAAAATTTATACCAAATCTTCGAGGATGACGCTTACGATTGGAAACATATTTTAATTACGGGAAAGAGTAAAGTTAATGCGCATCTTGAAGGTACTGGAATAACTCTAAAACATCCTGATATAGAAATGCGCTATGTCGGACGAGAGTTCTCGGATGTTGTACGGGGCATCGAATTAAAATGTCCGATTTATAAAACAATTGAAGCCGGGCAAGAACAGAAATATTTCACTCTATCTCAAAATGGATTAGGTGAGAACAATCTTATTTTTACATCTGTTGTCTTAGGCGATCTTATCAACAGATGTGAAGACCATGAGTTGGAAATCTACAACGCTTTACTCGTGGAAGAGCCCGAAGCACACTTGCATCCACAATATCAGAATACTTTCTTTGAATATTTGAATGAACTACAAAACAAAGGACTTCAGATATTTGTAACATCGCACTCGCCGACAATTACGGCTAAATCGGATGTCGATAATATTTCCGTTTTGCAACGTAAACAAAGTATTATACAGTCATTTTCATTTGATGAATTATCGGAAGATGATTATCCGAAAGAAAGTAAACGGCATTTGCGAAAATTCTTGGACACGACAAAAGCCCAATTGTTTTTCGCTAACGGAGTGTTGTTGGTAGAAGGTGTCGCAGAAGCGATTATTATACCGATTCTTGCAAAGAAATTCTTGACCGAAAAAATTGACTTGTGTAAAAGTGGAATCGAATTAGTTAATATCGGAGGTGTCGCATTCAATCATTTTGGGTTATTATTCAACAATGATGATGAGAGAAAACGACTATTGTCGAAATGTGCGATTATTACAGACAGCGATCCCGAAGACGATGGGGATATATCTGACAGAGCACAAAAAGCAAAGGATTTAGAGAAACATAACCTGAAAGTATGTTTGGCTCCACACACTCTTGAGTATGATTTATTCGAACAATCTGAGCGCAACAAGACTATAATGCGAGAGGTATATCGAAACATGCACACTCAAACAGATGATTTAAGAGGTGATTTTAGTGTCGCTACTTTAATGGACAAACTCAAATCTAATAAGGATAAAGCAGAATTTGCGTTGCAACTTTATGACCGATTAGAGAAAGAAGAAGCATTCGATGTGCCTGATTATATCAAGGATGCTATTTTGTTCGTAGTACCCACAGAATAAAAGTATGGATATTCAATTATCAGCACAACAACAAGCTGTTGTAGATTGCAACGAGCCGAGAATTGTCGTGAAAGCCTGTCCGGGAAGTGGAAAGACTTTTTCTGTGGCTGCGCGTATGGCAAAACTTTTACGAGAGAATAATCTATCGAGACACCAAGGAATTGCAGCCATATCTTTTACTAACACCGCATGTGAGGTTATACAAAAAGAACTTAAAGAGACATTTGGTTGTACAAATATAGGTTATCCTTCATTTATCGGGACAATTGATAGTTTTATAAATACTTACATATTTCTGCCTTATGCCCATTTAGTCATGGAATGCGATTGTCGTCCAGAAATCGTAGGAACCGAATTTAATAAATGGTATGATTATGATGCTTCAAAACGGAACTATGATAGGACAAAAATCATTGATCCTAATTATTTCGTAGATAAAGTATCTTTCAACCAATATGGAGAGCCTATTCCACTTGTCACAGCACAAGAGTTTAATTTTTCTTGGAGCAAAATGAAAAAGAAAAATGGACAATATAGAAAAGATGTTACGGATATTATTGAGGCTAAACACATTCATTTTGCACAAGGAAAAGCAAATCAAGCTGATGCAACATATTTTGCGTTTAGAATATTAAATAAATATCCCTTGATAACACAAAATATTGTTCGTCGATTTCCAATTCTGATAATCGATGAAGCTCAAGATACAACAGAGTTGCAGATGGCCATAATTGATAATTTATCTCAATTTGGAGCAGAGTCTATTATGTTAATTGGAGATCCTGACCAAGCTATTTTTGAATGGAATACGGCCAATCCTCATTTATTTATGGAAAAATATAATAGTCCGGATTGGCATTCATTGGATCTGTCGGAAAATAGACGCAGCTCCGAAAAAATATGTCAATTGGCTAATTATTTCTCTGGAAATACAATGAGTTCGATAGCCAGCGATAAAGATTGTGCTAAGAATCCATGTCTTAAAGGTCATCTCAGCACGTCGGAATCAGTCAATCAAATAGCTGATAACTTTATAGAAACATGCAAGAAGATAGGATTAAACGAATCTGAATATGCGGTTGTATTTCGGGGACAAAGTTTTGGTGAGACATACTTCGGATTAGCAAATACTGATAATCCAACAAGACAGAATAGCCCTTGGATAAACGGACACTACGGTGTTCGAGATATTGTATATGGAAAGTATTTGATTGATCAGGGAAAATACAATGATGGGCTGTCTCTTATTGAAAAAGGTTACTATAAAATAACAAAGCGAGTACGGTATGTTCCCGCAAGTACTATACGAAGGGAAATAGCGGAAGTAGGGTTTAGAAGACATAGAGCAGAAATGTTTGATTTTATTCAAAAATTACCCTCAACGAATGACACTCTGTCTAATTGGATTACGGAACTTCAACAAAAGGGCATAAATTTAACTATTGATTTGGGAAAGGCGAATGTCCGTATTGAATCGCTTTTTAGAACATCCAATCGAGAATTACGACAGGAACGCCCTTATTTACGAACAATTCATTCAGTAAAGGGCATGACATTAGAAGCTGTTTTAGTATTTCTCTCTAAAAAGGCTGCTCATACAAATTATACGACTATTTTGAATGATCCTGGATACTGTATTGACAATAATGAAGAGCTCCGTATTGTGTATGTGGCCTGTACACGACCTAAAAAGTTGTTATGGATAGCCGTTCCATCAGACGATATTGATTGTTGGAGAAATAAATTATCTCTCTAAAAATAAAAACAGACGACGGCAAACAATGTAGCCTCGTCTGTTTTTGTTTTAATTTATTTATTAGGTAGTAACTTACATAACACAGGGTCGTTCTGTATGCGCTGCAACTCATCGGCGACAATCTGTTTCACTTCGGATTTGATGCGGTTGTAGTTCTCCTGTATCATCTCTTTCATACGGTCATTTCCGTTCTCGTCCCTAAAATCGGTAATGACAGGGATAGGCTTGTACGCCTTCTCCTCCTGCCTGACTTTCTCGGAGTCCACCACAATCTCGCAATGAAAAATCTTCTGGTCTATGCGCTCGCTGAAGTTGTCCGCCACAGAGCCGACAAACATACCCTGCGTCAGTCCTGAAATCTTGCTTGCCGGAATAAGGCTGTCCATCTGCGTGTTGATGGACGTGGAAGTTTCGTTGCGGTTTATTGTAAGGCTCTGCCGCTTTTGCAAGACCTTTCCGAAGCGTTCCGAAAGGTTCTTTGCCGTTTCGCCGACCACCTGCCCGCTGAACAGATTGCCTACGGTATTCATCACGACTTTCGCCTCTTTGTCTCCATAGTCGCGCACCAACTGGGAGAAATCCTGAAAGCCCAACAACACGGCAACCTTGTTGCTTCGTGCCGTGGCAATCAGATTGTCCAGTCCCTTGAAATATATCGTCGGAAGCTCGTCTATGATAATCGAAGATTTGAGCATACCTTTCTTGTTCACTAGTTTCACGATGCGGGAATTATACAGTCCGAGAGCTGCCCCGTAGATATTCTGACGGTCGGGATTGTTGCCGACACACAACAGTTTCGGCTCTTTCGGATTGTTGATGTCGAGCGTGAACTCGCTGTCCGACATCACCCAATAGAGCTGCGGAGAAATCATCCTCGAAAGCGGAATTTTGGCAGATGCAATCTGTCCCTGCAACTGTTCGGCAGCTCCGCCCAACCAAGCGTCCATAAAGGGTGAGAGGTAGTTTTCCAGTTCCGGATAACTCGTCAGAATCGGAAAAATGTCCTCGTACCTGCGGTTTAGAAATTCGATGGCGTGCGGGAAGGTGCAATACTTGCCGTTCCGGTATATTTTCAGATACCAGATAATTGCAGCAAAGAGGATTATCGGTGACTCCACAAAGAAATCGCCCTGCTTCTGCACCCACGTCTTATTGAGGTTGAGCATTATCGTGTACGCACTCTCGTAGGCATCCGTAATGTCCTCCATAAAGTCGGGATGAATGGGGTTGCAACGGTGGCTTCGCCGTGGGTCGTCGAAGTTGATTACATAGAATTTCGGTTTGACCTTGTACCCGTCCAGATGGTTAATCAGGTGGTTGTAGGCAATGGTGGACAAGTCCGCAAACTTGAAATCGTAGATATACATCGAGTAACCCTTCTCAATCTGTTGCTTGATATAGGAATTTACCACTGCATAAGACTTACCGCTGCCGGGAGTTCCGAGAACGATGGAAGCCCTGAACGGATTGATGATGTTTATCCAGCCGTCATTCCACCTCTTCTTATAATAGAAACGGGTCGGCAGATTGACCGAATACTCGTTTTCGATAAGCCTTGTCTCCTGCATGAAGCTCTCGTTCTCGTTGTTGAAAACATCGTCCATCAGGTTTGTCTTCAGTAACCGGCTCATCCACGTCCCCGCCATCAGCAGGCATACATACCCTGCGGCAATGGCAGCCGTGTAGAGTGCGGTATTGGCGACAAGCGGTAACGGCAGATCCAGAATCCACCAGTTCAGGAAAAACAGCACGAGACCTGCACCGAGTACCGTCCAAATCCTCGTCCATGTTATCTTCTCGTTCTTCACGCCCTTTGTGCCCAAGCAGGAGAGAGCCAGCAGGACAAGCGCAAAAAGTTTCGTGTAGAGTATGGAGTGGAACAATCCGGCGGTACGGTCGAAATTCATCAGAATCTTGTCCACCACACCGATATTCACTCCCCACGCGAGTATCGCCTCGTAGCAATACCAATAGAGGTGCATGACCACCAATAATATACTTACAGCCCGGAGAAAATCCATGATTTTCGCCAAAGCCCTCAAATCATCTTCCTGTTGCATAAATTTCGATTTTTAGATTTTATGTTGATTTTTCTTTTTCTTCTTTCTTTTGAGACTATTGGCAAAGGCTTCCTCCTGCGCCTCCGCTGATGAAGTGTCGCCGGAGAGCAATCCCAATCCCGACGAGTGTTCCCAATCGTATTCCGAAAGGCTTTCGGTGGCAGCCTGCTGCACATCGTCCGAAGTCAGCGTGAACGGTATCGGCTGCGCTCCTGCATACGGCAATGTGAAATGCTCCTGCAAGGCGTTTGCGGAGAGTTCCTTGCCCATCCGTGAGCCGTTCAACACGCATCCCGTGCGGTGGTCTATGAAGGTCGCCCCGTAGATGCGTCCCGTCTCCGTAAACCGGAATACCGTATCAATGCCCTTGTCGTGCAGCATACGGACAAATTCCTCCTTGTGATAAGTCTTTTGAAGGGCGGCAAGGATTGTCCGCTTTGTAATCTCGGCGAGTTTCTTCTCCTTGATATATGCCTTCGACTTGGTGAAGCGTTTCTCCACCGCTTCATATCCCATGTTCTTCCCGATGCGGGAGGATTTGAACGGATTGCCGACCTTGTTTCCCTTGTCATCGGTAGCGGAATAGACCAGCCCGTGATACTCCCGACCGTCCACCACTCCGCGAGGCTCCTCGACGACGATGTTGTATAGCGAAAGTAGCGCACGGTATTCGCTCATCGATTGGAAGCGGTATGAGGCAAGTAGCCCCTTGACGGCGTTCGATACCTGCCTCTTCACATCACCTGCGGATATGTCCACTTTACGGAGCGGACTCTCCTGACGGTTGCGCCTGCCCTCTGCCTTGTGCAGCCCGTATTTCTCCTCCAGTTCTTTCCTTATCTTATTGCTCCTCCGAAAGAGAAAATCCTGATTGAGCCGTTTGCCCGTCTCGTCCACATTGACGGTTACGATATGCAGGTGATGGCGGTCTATGTCCTCGTGCTTATAGACCATGTAGGGCTGGTTGCCGTAACCGAGTTTTTCCAGATACTCCCTTGCGATGTCCGTCAGGTCTGTATCCGTCAGACGGTCGTCGGGATGCGGATTGAGCGAGATATGGAGTACCGGTTTCTCCGTCCTCACATTCGTGGGCATAAACCGTCCGAAGTCCTCCATCGCCCTGCGTATGTCCACCATGCCCGTACCGTCGTTGTAGATCTTGTTGGTCGCAAGCAGCCTGCCCTCCTCCTTGTTAATCTTCTCCCCGTTGTACGCCAATGCACCGTACAGCGAACTTCCTAACGAGATTTTTGCGACCATTTCTCTTCCAGATTTTGTGATAGCTGCACGATTTGGCGGCTGAGTGCGACCAGTTCCAGCGTGCATTTTTCCAGTTTGTAGAGCAACGCCATAGCCTTTTTCTCGGAAAAACGGCTTTTCAATTCCTTCACGACTTGGTTGTAATTCGTGCCGACGGCTCTGTACTGGGCGTGGAAATCGGACAGTTTCGTGTAGTATTCCACGAAAGTTTTGTCCACGACCAGCACCTTGAACGGCTGCCCGAAAAAGTGCGCCTTGATGAAAACCGACCTTGCGGTGACTCCCGATTTCTCGAACATCGTGAGGAAACGGTTGTGTTCCTCCTCATTGAAACGGACGGTGTATCGGAATACCGCCGGATCGTTCTTGGGGTTCCGTCCCCATTTCTTCTTCCTTTTTTCTGTCATATTACTTTGGATTTTAGTGGTGTCACGACATAGGCCGCCGCTTTCGACATCCCGACCGGAGGTCTTGAAAGGTTGCCCGACTTCGGAGAGGCAACCCCGCCCCCCCCCTGCAAGGGCAAGTGCTTTTCGGGACGCTCAAATCTTTTTGAGCCGCTGAAAAGACATCTTGCTGTGTTCCGGCGAACACAAAAATCCGCCTTCGGACGGATTGTATGGAAGCTCGCTATCACAGCCGATGGGACATCGGCGGCGTACCCTGTCGCTTGGGCGCAAAATTACAGACGTTATGCGCATGAAATCAGTTTTTTAGATATGCCACTCGCTACCACTTGTGCCACTTGCTTCCACTCTTGCCGGATATGGTGTCAGTACGAAGAAATGCTTGTTTATTTGCAAACGAAATGACCGACTAACCGGCTGCCGAGCCATTTGAAAGACCGACAATCAAGCGTGTTTATACGGTGGCCAATCAACATATCACCGTGTTGGCATATCAACACATAAACAGGCTGACTGTCGGAACGACCCGATTGTCGGTCTGCAAGCCGACGGGCGGATTGACTGAGGGTCGGTATAGCCGGACAGACGAAAGATTAGCAAGCCGGACGGTTATCCGTTCAGTCGGTCGAACATCAGGAAGATTGGCTGATAAGTCAATGGATAAATAAACAGACGGATAGTCTGACCATAAAATAGTATGAACAATTAAAAAGTAAAGCGTATGAAAAAAGAAACATTGCTTGTGGCTTTCTCCACCCAGAAGGGAGGAGCGGGCAAAACGACACTGACCGTGCTGATGGCGAGTTACCTCCACTATATAAAGGGGTACAATGTGGCGGTCGTGGACTGCGACTATCCCCAGTTCAGCATCAAGGACATGAGGGAGCGCGATATGCGTAACGTGGCGAACAACCCCCACCTGAAGAAACTCGCCTATGAGCAGTTCACACGGACGAATAACAAACGGGCATATCCGATTCTGGAAAGCCATCCCGAAGAAGCGATCGAGACCGTCAAATGTATCCTTGATACGGGTACGCCGCCGGATATCGTTTTCTTCGACCTTCCGGGTACGATAAACAACCACGGTGTCATCAAGACCATCGCCACGATGGACTATATCTTCTGCCCGATAGCGGCAGACCGTGTGGTCATGACCAGTTCGCTGGCGTTCGCCGGACTTGTGAACGATACCCTTGTCAGCACGGGTCAATCCAATATCAAAGGGTTGTACCTGCTGTGGAACATGGTGGACGGACGGGAAAAGACCGACCTGTACGAAGTCTATGAGAAAGTAGCCGGAGAGATGGGCTTGAACATCCTGAAGAACTACCTGCCCGACAGCAAGCGTTTCCGCAAGGAAGGCTCGGAGGAGGGAGGCAAAGCCCTGTTCCGTTCCACGCTCCTGCCTCCAGACCGTCAGCTCATCAAGGGCAGCAACATCGACAAGCTGGCAGAAGAAATCCTTACCCTGATAAACCTGAAACCGTAAGCGTATGGCAAAGAACCTCGATGTGAATATAGATACGGGGAACTTTCTGGAGTCCTTTCGTCCCGAAATGCCCCCGCCCGCCACCCGCAAGGGCAACGGGACGGCGGCAAAGGAAGAAAGCGTAAAAGACGATACCGCCACCGCCAAGGAGAGACAGCCGGAGACACGCAGCGCAAAGCAACCGACCGCTTCTGTCGAAAGCGAGTATCTGGAGCGTTTCATACAGAGTTCAAAAACGCCCGCCCGTTCCGGCAAGATGGTTTATGTACGCAAGGAATACCATGACCGTATCATGCGTATCCTGCACGTTATCGGCAAGGGAGAACTCTCCATTTCGGGATATATCGACCATGTGCTGACACAGCATTTTGCCGATTACGAGGAAGCCATCAAGAAACTGTATAAAAAGAATTACGAAGACGTGTATTAACCCATAAAAACAAATTGAATATGAACTACAACAGAAAATCATTTGGAAAATCGGATAGAAAATCTGCAAACCGTCCGGAATATACCGCAGGTAACAAACCCTCCCGTGAGAGATATTCGCACTTTCTCAAAGCGAAAGAGATAAGCACACGCCAATGTGCCTATATCAGCCGGGAGATGCACCAGAAGATCAGCCGTATCGTCAATCTGCTTGCAACGGACATGACCATCGGCGGCTACATCGACAATGTGCTTGAAGCGCATATCGACCTCTACCGTGACGAAATAAACACTCGACTGCGCAACAGCAAACCCGAACAGCTTTGAGGTTATGACAAATGTATTGATAGCGATACTGCTCCTCTACAATATGTGGCTGGTCTTTTACCTGCTGCACGAGAGGAAACAGGAGAAACGGACGGGACAACCTGAGCCACCATCAAAGCAAAGGCAGCCGGAAAATGATACGAATATCGTCGGCAAGAGCCTGTTCCAGATGCCCAAAGGCAGGACGACCGGGGACACGGCTGTTCCACAAGCCGCCATTCCCGCTGAGGGTAAGGCGGTTGAGATGGACGATATTACCTTTGCGGACGAAATGCCGAGCCAACGAGGGCAGAACGGAAACAAGTTTACCGGTATGCCGAGTGCAGCCGGTATTCAGCGAAGCGAAACCGGAGAGCAACCGTCCATGCGAGTACCTGCCGACAAGCTGGAAGACGCTTTCAGCGACACACGCCTCTCCGATGTGCCAGTGGAATATGAGGACGGGGACGATGAGCCGACGGGAGAATACGCAAGCGGAGCCACCATCGAGGAGATGAACGAGGCCATCCGCACGGCGGACAACCCGAAAGCCACCGACACCGAGAAGCGTAAAGCCGGAGAGGTATTCCATGAAATGGCAGGCAACGAACTGTACGAGATACTGACGGCGAAAATGCCCGGTATCATCAGCAAGATACGGGGACTGATTGACCTTTATGAAAGCAAACCGACTGTCTCATCAGGGGGGAATAAAGAGGTTGTGCCAATCAGTTCCCGAAATATACCCGCCGTGGAGGGTCTTGACGACTTCGACATCCGGGATTTTGTCTAACGGTTAAAAACGAACAACGATGAAAGAGCGAGACTACGGGTAGCTGCTCCCGTCAAAACAAGCAGACCACTAAATCCAAAAAGTAAAAAAAAGTATCAACCCGTCGGAGGGTCTATCCACCCCTCCGGCACTAAAAAATAGTTTATCATTATGACGAAAAAGATTTTCTTCTTCGCGGCCTTTCTCATGGCTGCAAGCGCCGCCTTTGCTCAGGGCAACGGCATGGCAGGTATCACGGAGGCAACGAGTATGGTAACATCCTACTTCGACCCCGTAACGAAACTCATCTACGCCATCGGCGCGGTGGTAGGTCTCATCGGAGGCGTGAAAGTGTACGGCAAGTTTTCTTCCGGCGACCCCGATACGAGCAAGACCGCAGCCTCTTGGTTCGGTGCGTGTATCTTCCTCATCGTGGCGGCAACCATCCTCCGTTCCTTCTTCCTTTAATCCCAAACAAGAGGAAACAATGGAATATCCTATCAATAAAGGGATAGGTCGTCCGGTCGAGTTCAAGGGCTTGAAGGCGCAGTACCTGTTCATCTTCTGCGGCGGTCTGCTGGCGGTCTTCGTCCTGTTCGTGGTGATGTATATGGCGGGTGTCGCACAGGGTATCTGTATCGGCTTCGGGGTCGTCTCCGCCTCCATCCTCGTGTGGCTTGTCTTCCACCTGAACGGCAAGTACGGGGAATACGGGCTGATGAAGCTCGGAGCGTTGCGAAGCCACCCCCGCTACATCATCAACCGGAAAGCCGTATCCCGATTGTTCACACGCAAAAAGAGAAAGGAGACAACAATATGAGAAACATAATGAAAGCCGCCACGTTGGAGAGCAAGTTTCCGCTGATGAGCGTGGAGAACGGCTGCATCGTGTCGAAGGATGCGGACATCACGGTCGCTTTCGAGGTGACGCTCCCCGAAATCTACACCGTGACCGCAACGGAGTACGAAGCCATACACGGGGCGTGGTGCAAGGCAATCAAGGTGCTGCCGGACTTCAGCATCGTACACAAGCAGGACTGGTTTATCAAGGAGAGTTACAAACCGGAGCTTCAGAAGGAGGAGATGAGCTTTCTGAGCCGCAGTTTCGAGCGGCACTTCAACGAGCGTCCGTTCCTTAACCATCGGTGTTACCTGTTCCTGACGAAGACCACCAAAGAGCGCAGTCGCAGGCAGAGCAACTTCAACACGCTGTGCAGGGGCTTCATCATCCCGAAGGAAATCGGCGACAAGGACACCGTATTGAAATTCCTTGAAGCGGCAGACCAATTCGCAAGGATTATGAACGATTCCGGCTTTGTCCGCTTGCGCCGCCTCTCGGATGACGAGATTACGGGAACGAGGGAGAAGGCGGGATTGATCGAGCAATACCTCTCGCTCTCCACGGAGGAGGCAACCTGCTTGCAGGACATCGCTCTCTCCGCTGATGAAATGCGCATCGGGGACAAGCGTCTCTGCCTGCATACCCTCTCGGATGTGGACGATATGCCGTCGCAGGTCGCCACGGACAGTCGTTACGAGCGGTTGTCCACCGACCGGAGCGATTGCCGTCTCTCGTTCGCCAGTCCGCTCGGTCTGCTCTTGTCGTGCAACCACCTGTATAACCAGTATATCTTCATCGACAACAGCGACGAGAATCTGAAACGCTTCGAGAAGTCCGCCCGCAATATGCAGTCGCTTTCGAGGTACTCCCGAAGCAACGCCATCAACAAGGAGTGGATAGACGAGTATCTGAACGAGGCGCACTCGTTCGGTCTGACCTCCGTCCGTGCGCATTTCAATGTGATAGCGTGGGGCGAGGATGCCGACGAGCTGAAACGCATCAAGAACGACACGGGCAGCCAGCTCGCTTCTATGGAGTGTACGCCACGCCACAATACGGTGGACTGCCCGACCTTGTTCTGGGCAGGTATTCCCGGCAATGAGGCGGACTTCCCCTCGGAGGAGAGCTTCTACACCTTCATCGAGCAGTCGGTATGCCTCTTTACGGAGGAGACCAACTACCGGGATTCGGTGTCGCCGTTCGGAATGAAGATGGTGGACAGGCTGACGGGCAAACCGCTCCATCTGGACATCAGCGACCTGCCTATGAAACGGGGTGTTACGACCAATCGAAACAAATTTGTGTTGGGCCCAAGCGGTAGCGGCAAGTCCTTTTTCATGAACCACTTCGTGAGGCAGTACCACGAGCAAGGCTCGCACATCGTCATCGTGGATACGGGTAACAGCTATCAGGGCTTGTGTGAAATGATCAACCGCAAGACACACGGCGAGGACGGTATCTATTATACCTATACGGATGAAAATCCCATCTCGTTCAACCCCTTCTTCACGGAAGACAAGGTGTTCGACATCGAAAAACGGGAGAGCATCAAGACCCTGCTGCTCACGCTGTGGAAGAAAGACAACGAGCCTGCCACCCGTGCGGAAGAGGTCGCACTCTCCAATGCCGTCTCCCTCTATATCAACCGTATCAGGGAGGATGAGAGCATCAAGCCGTCGTTCAATTCGTTCTACGAATTTGTCAGGACGGAGTACCGCACCCAATTGGAGGAAAAGAAAGTGAGGGAGAAAGACTTCGACCTTGCCGGATTCCTCAATGTGCTGGAGCCGTACTACAAGGGCGGAGAGTATGACTACCTGCTCAATTCCGACAAACAGTTGGACTTGCTGCACAAGCGGTTCATCGTCTTCGAGATTGATGCGATTAAAGACCACCCGATACTCTTTCCGGTCACGACCATCATCATTATGGAGCTGTTCATAAACAAAATGCGTCGTCTGAAAGGTATCCGTAAGGTCATCGCCATCGAGGAGGCTTGGAAGGCAATCGCTTCGGCAAACATGGCATCCTACATAAAATACCTCTACAAGACCGTCAGGAAGTTCTACGGCGAGGCGATAATCGTCACGCAGGAGGTGGAGGACATCATTTCCTCCGAAATCGTCAAGGAGTCCATCATCAACAACTCCGATTGTAAAATCCTGCTTGACCAGCGCAAGTTCATGAACAAGTTCGATGCGATACAGTCCCTCTTGGGACTTACCGACAAGGAGAAGGCGCAGATCCTCTCCATCAATCAGGCGAACGACCCGTCAAGGCTCTACAAGGAGGTTTGGATAGGCTTGGGCGGAACGCAGTCGGCAGTCTATGCCACCGAAGTGAGTATGCAGGAATATTTGGCGTACACGACTGAGGAGACGGAAAAGATGGAGGTATATGCCCTTGCCGAAAAGTTGGGCGGCGACATCGAGGCGGCTATCCGTCAGATAGCCGAAAAGCGAAAGGAACAGAGTAAGTAACGATTAGAACAAGGAATGTATGAATATGACAAGGAAACAAGTGCTGCTGATGGGCGGCTACCTTATCGGCATGGCGAGCCTGCTGTTGCAGGGCTGCGCCGGAGTGAATGAACAGGACAGAGACCGCCTCTGCGGAAATTGGGAGAGCGTGGCGGGAAAGCCCGACATCCTGATTTACAAGGAGGGCGAAGCCTACAAGGTTACGGTATTCAAGCGGTCGGGGCTGAGCCGCAGGATGAAGCCCGAAACCTACCTGCTGCAAGAGGAGGACAACGGCAACCTCTTTATCAACACAGGCTTCCGCATTGATGTAGCCTATAACGAGGCGGCGGATGTGCTGACCTTCTCGCCGGGCGGCGACTACGTGCGTAAGGGTAACGGACAGACGGACAGCGGAGGGATGAGCCTATGAGTAATGCAGTAGGAAAAAGTCCGTATGGCAGCGAAATGGTCAGGCGGATGATTTACGAGCCGGATTGGAAAACGCTGGAAAAGATTTCGGAACAGGCGAAGGAGATGCTTGAAAGACGGGATTATGAAGGTGTCGTGCGGTTGCTGCGCCGATACAGCGAGTCGGAAGATGCCGTGTCCCGTATCGCCCTGCATATGCACCGAGCCGATTTGATCCGTACACCGGAGCAGGCTGCGCAAAGGGACATCGTGGAACTGTTCGGCAGGCTTTCCGAAACCTATCTGATGCGGCAGAGTGGAAGTAATTCGGAGGAAATCAGTATCCCGCAGGTCATGGCGGCAAAGCATACCTATATGCTGAGCCATTATGCAAAGGAGCATCCCGATAGCGGTATTGCCAGACCTAATGCCGAAGATGTGGAGGCAGCACTCCGCATATTAGACGGAGATACCCAAACACGGGAGAAAACCGTCTCTGAACTGTACGCCTTTCTGATGACGGGCGACCATCCCTCTATGTATGTGCAGTTGCGCTATGGAATGGCAGAAGATTGTAAGATGTGCAAGGCAATAGAAGAAGGCAACCCGGAAGACTTGAAAGGGAAGCAGGGCAATATGCCCGACTTTACCGTCCTCAGTGCCCGGCTGACAAGAACGGCGGAAAAGGCTTTCGAGAGCATTTGCCACCGTCCGCCCAATCCCTATTTGGAGCAACTGAACGGGGAGTTGGAAAAGTTGGGACGGTTGGCGGTCAATCCGAAAAGCATCGACGACCTTTTCATCTATAATGACTTTCTCGTCAAGTACGGCATAGACCGTAAAAGCCCCGAAGATGTCAGAGTCCGTCAGGCTGAATCCGCTTACAGGGAGCTTGACAAACGCTTTGTCAGGATGACCGGACGGCGACCATTTGCGGATGAACTGTTCGGAGCGAACAGGCTGAAAACGGGTGCCGCAGGCAATGACGGCGACAGGACTTTGCGGAACAAACCCAAAGGCAGAAGAATGGGGATGTAGCCGCAATGAGCGAAAATCGAATTTATAAACCATTAAAAAGCAACAGACAATGAAACAGAAAATTTTAATCCTATGCAGCCTTTGCCTGCTCTTGGCAGGCAAGGCAAACGCCCAGTGGGTGGTGACAGACCCCACGAATTTGGCGCAGGGCATTATCAATGCCACCAAAAACATCGTGCAGACCTCCACGACTGCGACGAATATGATCAACAACTTCAAAGAGACCGTCAAGATTTACGAGCAGGGCAAGAAATACTATGACGCTTTGAAGAACGTGAACAATCTCGTCAAAGACGGTATCAAGGTCAGGAACACCATCCTGCTGGTCGGGGAAATCTCCAACATCTATGTGAACAGCTTCCAACTGATGTTGCAGGACGACAACTTCACGCCGGAGGAACTCTCGGCAATCGCCTTCGGCTATACGAAACTGCTGGAGGAGAGCAACGACCTCCTGAATGAGATGAAGGACGTGGTGAACATCACCACGCTCCAGATGACCGACAAGGAGCGTATGGATGTGGTGGACAGGTGCTACAACTCCATGAAACGCTACCGCAACATGGTGTCGTACTACACCAACAAGAATATCTCGGTCAGCTATCTGAGGGCAAGGAAGAGGAACGACGTGAGCCGTGTGATGTCGCTGTACGGCAACGCTAACGAAAGGTACTGGTAATATGGGAGAGTTCGACAACCTGCATCAGATATTACGCTCGCTTTACGAGGAGATGATGCCGCTCTGCGGCGATATGACCTCCGTGGCAAAGGGGCTGGCGGGATTGGGTGCGCTGCTCTATGTCGCCGTCCGGGTGTGGCAGTCGTTGGCTAAAGCCGAGCCGATAGACGTGTACCCGATGCTGCGTCCTTTCGCGATAGGTATCTGCATCATGTTCTTCCCCACGCTGGTCTTGGGAACGATGAATGCCGTACTGAGTCCGGTCGTGCAGGGTACGCACCGGATATTGGAAACGCAGACCTTCGATATGAACAGCTATCAGGAGCAGAAGGACAAATTGGAGTACGAGGCGATGGTACGCAATCCCGAAACCGCCTACTTGGTGTCAAACGAGGAGTTCGACAAGCAGTTGGAGGAATTGGGCTGGTCGCCGGGCGATATGGCTACGATGGCGGGAATGTATATCGAGCGCGGCATGTACAATATGAAGAAAGCCATACGGGACTTCTTCCGCGAGATATTGGAACTGTTGTTCGCCGCTGCCGCATTGGTCATCGACACGCTGCGCACCTTCTTTCTCGTGGTGCTGTCCATTTTGGGACCCATAGCCTTTGCGATTTCCGTGTGGGACGGCTTCCATTCCACCTTGTCGCAGTGGTTCTGCCGCTACATTCAGATATACCTGTGGCTGCCCGTGTCCGACCTGTTCAGCACCATACTCGCCAAGATACAGATACTGATGCTCCAGAACGACATCGAAGCCCTACAAACCGACCCGAACTTTTCGATCGAGGCGAGCAACGGCGTCTATATCACGTTCCTCATCATCGGCATCGTGGGCTATTTCACCATCCCTACGGTGGCAGGCTGGATTATCCAAGCCGGAGGCGGTATCGGCAGCTATGGGCGCAATATCGGAACAGCCGGGGCATTGGCAGGAAGTGTCGGAGGTGCGGTAGCCGGTAACGCGGCCGGACGTGGCGGCAAGCTGATAAAGAGTGCCGGAGGCATGGCGAAGTCCGCCGTCGGAAAACTGTTCAAAAGGAATTAATCAACCGTTTAACAACAGAGAATTATGGAATTCAAATCATTAAAGAACATCGAGACCTCCTTCAGGCAGATACGCCTGTTCGGGATTGTCTTCGTGTCGCTCTGTGCGTTCATCGCCGTCTGCTCGGTATGGAGCGCGTTCCGCTTTGCGGAGGCGCAGCGGCAGAAAATCTATGTGCTGGACAACGGCAAGTCGCTGATGCTCGCCTTGTCGCAGGACATGGCGCAGAACCGGCCCGCCGAAGCGAGGGAACATGTCAGACGCTTTCACGAGCTGTTCTTCACGCTCTCTCCGGAAAAGAGCGCGATCGAGCACAACCTGAAACGTGCCTTGCTGCTGGCGGACAAGAGTGCGTACAATTACTACACGGACTTTGCCGAGAAGGGCTACTACAACTGGGTCATCGCCTCCAATATCAATCAGGTGTTACAGGTCGATTCGGTGGTGTGCAACTTCGACAATTATCCGTACAGCGCCATGACCTACGCACGGCAGATGATTATCCGCGAGAGCAACGTGACGGAGCGAAGCCTCGTCACCTCGTGCCGTCTGCTCAACGCCACCCGAAGCGACGACAATCCCAACGGGTTTACGATTGAAGGGTTTACCATTTTGGAAAACAAGGATTTAAGGACAATAGAACGATAGAATTATGAAGAAGACAATAAAGAAAATTACAGAGTGGCGCAACGCCTTCGAGGAACGATTGCGCGGGCGGCTGGAGGCTCTCTCGCCGAAAGCCCGCCTGATGACCGTCCTCGTGCTGTTCTTGCTCTTTGCCATCGGTTGCCTTGCCATGCTGGGTACGGCAATCCGCGACTTCGGCAAGGGCAAAGGAGAAATGCGGATAGAGCATATCGAGCAGTTGGAACTGCCATCCCGTGAACATCCGACAGTCCTGCCCGATTACGGGACGGAACAAACCGATTGTGAAACCGAAATTTTGATAGCCCATGAAACTGAATGAACTGATAAAAAGAAAAACTGACGGGGACAAGGAGAATACCCCGAAAGAGCCGCTCATGCACGAACAGCAGCAAAGGCGGAAGAAGATGCTCGTCTACCCGTTGATGGGGCTGATGTTTCTCGGCTCCATGTGGCTGATATTCGCACCGTCGGCAGAGGAAAAGGAGCAGGAGCAAACCGGAACGGGCTTCAATACCGACATGCCGCTTCCGACCGATGCCGTCATCATCGGCGACAAGAGCAAAGCCTACGAGCAAGCCTCGTTGGAGGCGAAGCGGAAAGAGCGCGACCGAGCCGTGCAAGACCTCGCCTCGCTGTTCGAGGGTGGAGAGACAGAGGAGGAAAATACGGAGGACGAGGAATACGACCTGCTCAATCCGGGTGGCAGTTCCGCCTCTACGGGTTATATGGGTGGCGGTGGTGGTTACAGGCAGACTACGATACAAACATCCGCCAACGCCTATCGGGACATCAACGCCACATTGGGCAATTTCTACGAGACTCCCGAAGAAGATACCGAAAAGGAGGAGCTTCAGAAGCGTGTGGACGAGCTGGAGGCGATGATGGCGCAGCAACAGGCACAGCCTTCGTCTATGGACGAGCAGATTGCCCTGCTCGAAAAGTCCTACGAACTGGCGGCGAAATATATGCCGAACGGTCAGAACGGAGGACAGCCGACAGCCTTTCCCGATGCGGACGGAGATAGCAAACCGATTGTCCGTAACGGCAAGGCGGTGGCGATGCCCGTCGGGACGGTAACCCGGCAAGTCGTCTCTTCGCTGGCCCAGCCGATGAGCGATGCGGAGTTCGTAGCCGGATATGCGCAGGAAAGGAACTACGGTTTCCACACTGCCGTCGGCACGGGAGGAACGGAAAGCCGCAACACCATATCCGCCTGTGTCCACGCCGACCAGACGATAACGGACGGTCAGTCGGTGCGTCTCCGTCTGCTCGAAGCGATGCGAGTGGCGGACAAGGTTATTCCGAGAAACACGGTTGTTGTGGGAGCGGCAAGGGTGCAGGGGGAACGGCTCGGCATCGGACTCTCCTCCATCGAATACGGTGGGACAATCATACCCGTTGAGTTGTCGGTGTTCGACAGCGACGGTCAGGAGGGTATCTTCATTCCCGGCTCTATGGAGATCGATGCGGTCAAGGAGATTGCCGCCAATATGGGCAGTTCGCTCGGCAGCAGCATCAACATCTCCACCGATGCGGGAGCACAGCTCGCCTCTGACTTGGGCAAGGGAGTGATACAAGGGACAAGCCAGTACATCGCCAAGAAGATGCGCACCGTGAAAGTCCACCTGAAAGCAGGATACAAAGTATTTCTCTACCAATATGAGAACTGATTTACAAACATTTTTATTCACCACTAAAATCCAAAGTAAGATGAAAAAAGTATTTTTAATGTTCGCCCTTTCTATGGGCATCGTGTGTGCGGCAAACGCACAGGAAGTGAAGAACGGCAAGGACGGCAACACCGCCTCGCAGGTTACGCAGGAGGTTACGGCAAGAGCCGAAGAAACAACAGAGAGTCAGGCGGACGGTCTGATCTTGCAGAAGGATGTCTATCCGCAGCAGGGCGAGGACGGCGACCTCTATCACGGGCTGACACGCAAACTGATGTTCGACCGTATGATACCGCCCCACGGGTTGGAGGTTACTTATGACAAGACCGTGCATATCCTGTTCCCGGCGGCTATCCGCTATGTGGATTTGGGGTCGCCAAATCTGATTGCGGGTAAGGCTGACGGGGCGGAGAATGTCATCCGTGTGAAAGCCACCGTGAAGAACTTCCGTAACGAAACGAATATGTCCGTGATTACGGAGGACGGAAGTTTCTACACGTTCAATGTCAAATATGCCGATGAGCCGTTGCTCCTCAATGTGGAGATGGCGGACTTCCTGCACGACGGTAGCACCGTAAACCGACCGAACAATGCGCAGGAAATCTATCTGAAGGATCTCGGCTCGGAAAGCCCTATGCTCGTGTGTCTGATTATGAAGTCCGTACACAAGGAGGACAAGCGTATCGTGAAGCATATCGGCAGCAAGCGTTTCGGCATCCAGTATATCCTCAAAGGGGTGTATGTGCATAATGATTTGCTCTACCTGCATACGGAAATCAAGAACTCCTCCAACGTGCCTTTCGATGTGGATTACATCAGCTTCAAGGTGGTGGACAAGAAGGTGGCGAAGCGCACCGCCATTCAAGAACAGGTATTGTTCCCTGTCCGTGCCTTCAACTATGCCGTCCGTGTAGCCGGAAAACAGTCGGAGCGCACCGTGTTCTGCCTTCCGAAGTTTACCATTCCCGATAACAAGCAACTGGTAGTCGAACTGTGCGAGAAGAACGGAGGCCGCCATCAGTCCTTTATCGTAGAGAATGAGGACTTGGTATTGGCGAAAGTCATTAACGAACTGAAGGTACGATGAGAAGGGCGTTGTTTCTGATTGTCGTGTCGCTTGCCCTGCTGACGGGGCAGGCGCACGCCCAACGCTGCCTGCCGAAGATGAAGGGTGTCGAACTGCGGGGCGGCATGGCGGACGGCTTTTATACGGGCGAACTGAAAAACGAAGCCGGATACTGGTTCGGGGCTGCGCTCTCGTTCTACACGAGAGGCGGCAACAAATGGGTCTATGGGGCGGAGTTCCTGCAACGCTACAAGCCGTACCGTGAACTGCG